>ENA-UOXP01000153-UOXP01000153.1-mixed-culture-metagenome-genome-assembly--contig:-NODE-153-length-49433-cov-32.206023_pt1 | contig 49433 bp, 18 predicted proteins | sample MGYA00238161_ERZ761639 | MGnify/ENA primary metagenome ERZ761639 (study PRJEB28913, sample SAMN08776760) | mixed culture metagenome | isolation source: Freshwater growth medium | place: USA...
CGCACTCCACGCTCGCGCTCGAGGCGTTCGAGGTCCTGCCGGCGCATGATCTTCGTGATGGTGCCGTCGCGGATGCGGTCGGCGTCGATGAGCTTGACGGCGCTCGAGCGGAGCGCGTCGACGAGCGGCTTGTCGAGCGCCACAAGCAGCGGGAGCGCCTTGTGCTCGCTCAGCTGCACGGACGCCCTCTTCTTTGAAAGCGGTGCGTGCGATGGGCGATCGGCGAAGGGGCCAGATGGAGCTGCCTCCGGCACGTCAAGGCCGAGACTCACTAGCTTCCTCTTGTGTTGTTCGCCCACATCGACGAGAAACACCGACCGCTCCTGCGCCGATGCACCTTCGTAGGCAGCCTTGATGTCCGCGTCTGGGCTCTCGTCGGTCAAAGCAGAGGCACCCGCACCCATGCCGCCTCGGACGCGCAAAATCCCCGCCAGTCGCTCTCCTGCCGCCAGCTCAATCACGTCAACAATGGAGATGATCTCGACGTTCGTCGGCTCGGCCACCGCCCCTGCCGACACCACCTCTGCCGACGCCGCCTCTCCCTCCGTCGCCGCTCCGGCCGCCAGCAGCACAACTTCCGTCTTCTTCCACCCACGGTTGGCGGCCCTGGCGACGAGCCTGAGGATCTTGGTGCACGAGGTGATGAAGAAAAGCACAGCGGAGAATACCACGAAAAGCCAGAGGCAAGGATTAGTGAGGAACCAATTCAAAACTACGAGGATGGAGAGCGCGCCGTCCTTGTCGCGGTTGAACGCATTGAAGGCCACGAGCTCCTCGATGAATCGAATGGCCGGGTCGATGAAATACCACACGGTGGCACGCGGCTTCGCCCAGTGGCTTTGCTTCATGCCATCGAGAGAGCAGTTGTGAGAGGTAAGCCCCATCGCAGCCTCACGCGTCCACTGAGTGCCATGGGCTATGAAATCGGCGATGAAAGCGCCGCTGCTTACCGTGGCTGCTGCCGCAGCAAGCGACGAGTTGTCGCGCTGCAGGGATGAAAAACGGGCCTGAGTGGCATTATCGGGGAGCGGATCGAGTCGAGTGGAGACCGTCATGAGCGCGAGGAGAAAGCTGTACAGTACGACATTCGTGAGCGACGCGTTCCTTAAAAGGTCTGTTCTACGTTTTCCCCACAGGGGAGCCAAAGATAAGCCATGCACGCCGGACTCTCACGCTCCGCGTGGGAGCCCCCTTCACAATGAGAAAGGAGGGCCTGGAGCGTGCGAGAGGATCCCAGGATGAGAAAACTTCTCGTCTTACAACACTCAACAGGCGTTCCGGCTCCCCCGGTGTTTTGAACCGACGGAGACAGATAAGTGCTCCGCAGCCGCTCCGCGGCCATGAGTGTCCTGTTGCGTGTTGGGGAGTTCCTCTTAGGGTGATCGTGCAAATTGCGAGCGGACTATACCTTAAGCTGGGAAAAAGCTTAAAGAATGCCGCTCCCCGCCCTCCCCCCTGTCGGCCCATACAGCATACTCGCGATGTCGTGTTAACAGCATACACCTCCAATACGATAGCCATACGCCGGCCCCGCACCCCCCCCGCCCCCCCAAAAGGTGGCGCCCCTCTTTCAGCTTGTGCCGTGCCGCGTCGGGAGCGCAGATAATCTTAAACGCAAACGGGGGGGATCTACGGCTGCATCTCCATCCGATCTTCATCAACCGCCCGAGCTGCGTGACATGCTACATGGCAACAAGCAGACGCCCTTCGCTTTCTTCCTCACCTCACACTCCGGCGCACCCTAAGACGTGTGCGACATGTCGGGTCCACTCCGTTCAGCCAGTCTATTTACTGCGCGGGCTCATTGGCGCTGGCGCTGGGGTCGCTGTCGATTTCCATCACGTCCTCCGGGCCGGCCGCTGCCTTGTCGCCCGACGACTCCTCGCCTTCGACCTCGCCCTCAACCTCGCCCTCGCCTTCAACCTCGCCCTCGCCCTCGCCTTCCTCCTGCTCCACGGCGTGCGCACTGTATGTCTCCATGGGCGCTGTCTCCATGGGCGCTGTCTCAATGGGCGCAGGCTCGGCGGCGGCAGCCTCCGCTGGCACCACATCCTCTGGCGGGGGTGCCTCCTCCTCCGCCTCCTCCGCCTCCTCCTCCTCCGCCTCCTCCTCCTGCGCCTCCTCCTCCTGCGCTTCCTCCTGCGCCTCTTCCCGCGCCTCATCCGCGTCCATGGTATCCACAGCCTCATCCTGCCGCACCTCATCCAACTGCGCCTCCTCCTCCGCCTCCTCCTGCTGCGCCTTCTCCTCCTGCGCCTCCGCCTCCTCCTCCTCCTCCTCCTCCGCCGCCGCCGCCGCCGCCGCCACCGCCTCCGGCGCCACCTCCTCGGCCTGCTCGCCATCCTCGCCATGTGCTTGGTGCTCGCCATCTGCTTGGTGCTCGGCCGCTGGTGATACGTCGGCGGACGGTGCAACGGGCGGTGCTGATGCATACTCGCCCGACGCTGACGACTCCGCGCCCTCGCCCGCGCCCCCCTCGCCCGGGCCCTCACCCTCTTCCTCCTCGGGCCCCTCCTCCTCGGGCTGGTCCTCCTCGGTCCCCTCTAATGCGGCGCCAGGCGCATCCAGCGCGTCGCGCGCGTCTGCCTCCTCGTCCGCTTCATGGATCGCCTCCCTTGCCTCCATCAGCTCCGCGGCGCTCGATGGCCCCACCGCTGCCTCGGCGCCCTCCTCTTCGAGCTCCTTACTTGGCATGCGAGTGCTCACCACGGCGCCCTCCTCCGCCACGGCATCCGCGGCGCTGCCGTCGGCCTCGGCATCGTCCTCGATGGCTTGCGCCTCGCCCAACTCCGACGGCACCGCCGAGCGACCGGCCATCTCGGATCGAATCTCCGACCCATCGAGCTCACTCTCGTCGTACTGCTCCTCGCCCTCATCCTCATCCATATTGGGCAGCTCCTCGCCCTCGTCCTCATCCATATTGGGCAGCTCCTCGCCCTCGTCCTCATCCTCCTCGGCCGCCTCCTCCTCCTCGCCCTCCTCCTCTTCCTCGCCCTCGTCCGCGACGGACTCGTCCGCCATCTCCGACGACCCTTCCTCCGCCGGCGCCGGCGGCGCCGGCGCCTCTGCATCAGCCGCCGCACCCGCCGCCTCAGCAGGCGCGCCACTCTCGGCAGCACGCGCGGTGCCCCCGTCGGCAGCCTCTGCAGCAGCTGCGGACACCGCGCTCAAACCAGCTCCCGCCACCACCGCCTCGCCGCCGCCGGCCGCAGCAGTCGCCGACGCCGCCACCCCCGCCGACGCGGCACCCGCGCCAGAGATGTCCGCAGGCCTCTGCACGAGCCCCGACGAGGCCACGGGCACACTCGCCACCCCCGCCGGTTGAGGCATCCCTCCGCCCTTGGGCGCCACCGCCTTCGCGTGCGCCGCGACGGCCGCCGCGACGGCCGCGACCGCCGCCGCTCCCTTGGGAGCCGCGCTGCTGCTACTCGCCGACGCGGCGGCATGGGCCGCGGCCGCGGCGGCCGCAGCGGCGGCCACGAGAGCCGCCGCGGGCGCGCCGGCTGCGTTGCCACCCACCGCCGCCGCCGCCGCCGCCGCCGCCATCACCGCCGCCGCCGCCGCCGCCGCCGCCGACGTTCCAGCGCCCTTGGCTGCGGCTGCCGACTGCACGGCGGCGGCGGCGCTCGCGGCAGGCGCCTTGGTAGTGCTCGTGGTTCCCTTTTTGGCACCCGCGCTGCCCTTGGGCGCCATCTTGGGTGCCTTGGCGGGCGGCCCGGCGGCACCGACGGCCGAGGCGTCGCGTTTGGCGCCCGCCTTGCCCTTGTCCGCGACGTCGTTGCTCGCGGGAGGCGGCGGCAGCCGATCTTGCATCGGCAGCCGGTCGCGGTAGTTGGCAAAGTAGTTTTTGCACTGGGTGGCCGTCTTGGTGCCGACATGCTGGGCCACCTTGCCCCACTCGCCCAGGCCATGCATGCTGACGCCCTCGGCGAGCCGCCCGCGCTCCGCCTCCGACCAGCGGTTGGTGGTGCCGCCGCCGCCGCCGGCGGCCGCCGAGGCTGACGCCGACGATGACGCGAGCGGGGCCGACGGACCTGCCGGCGCGGCGGCGGGGGGTGCGCCAGACGCGGGCGCGGACGAGGCCGGTGGTTGCGACGCAACGGACGCCGCCGCGGACGCGCCACCGCCGTCAGCACCAGCGGCCCCACCCTCGGCGCCATCGCTCGCAGCGCTCGCGACGCCGCCTTCCTTGTAGCAGATGTGGCGCGGGCGCGCGCGCATGCCCTCTCGGTTGGTAGGCACGACCATGTCCTCGTACAGCTCGAGCACGTGGCGCGGCAGGTTAGCAGAGGCGGAGCGCGCGGCGGGCGGCGGGCGAGCCGAGGGCGTGCCCGAGCCATAGCCGCCCTTGACGCGCCCCTTTTTGATCATCTTCTTGAGCTCAAGCTCGTGCTTCTCTCGGTAGTAGAAGGCGACGCAGTCGCCCACCGTCTTGAACTCGAAGTACGTTGCGAGCTTGCGGAAGTTCTTGGGGTACTGCACCCAGCGCTCGGCAAAGGTCTTGCGCTCAGCGGCGGTCCACACGACGAGCGCGTTGCGCCGCTTCTCCTCGAGCTTCGCGTCGTCGACGAGGTGCGAGCGGCTCGCAAAGCGCGGGAGCGCCTTGGCGAGCGGCTCGAGCAGCATGGGCGTCACGCGTGCGCACTGGTTGGCGATCCACTCATCGCTCTTCTCGCGCTTCTCGGCCGCGGCGAGCTGCGCGATGACGGCATTCATCTCCTCCTCTGAACGCACCGCGTCCGACGAGCCGAGCGTGCCGCGGCGCGAGCCGCCGCCGCGCGCGCCGCCCGCCCCCTCCTTGCCGCCCTTGGTCGCGGCCGCGCGCGCGTCCTCCTCCTCCTTTTGCTGCCGCCGCTCGAGGCGCGCGTCGCGCTCGCGCTCGCGCTTCGAGAGAGATCCGTCCCATGCCGCCTGCAGCTTGTTGTACTGCTCGCGCAGCGAGGCGGCGAGCGCGCTGTACTCGTGCACACGCTGTGCGATCAGCGGGCGCAAGAGCCCATTCATTCGCTCGCGACGCGCCAGGTTGTGCGCGTACACGGGCTGCTCCTGCGCCGCCACCCCGGCGACCGCCTCGCGCTGAGCCTCAGGTGGTATGCCACTCGGCGCGAGGATGGCGGCACGCGCCTGCTCCGCGCGCTGGGCGTTGAGAGCGAAGACGAGCTCGACGAGATCGCCCAGCCGCGGGCGCGCGCCGTCGTGGGCGGTGGCTCGGCCGCTCATGAGCGATTCGATAGCGGCGCCGCCCGGCGAGTTGACGTGTGGGGAGGAGGAGGTGCGTGCGGCGTGTGCGGCGAGGCGCGCCGCGTCCGCCTCCGCCTGGCGACGCGACTCGGCCCGCAGGTTCTCAGCCTCCTCGATCTGCGCCTCGAGCTCTTCCTCAGCCTCCTCGAGCTCCGTGATCTGGAGCAGCAACTCCTCACGCGACGGGCCCGCCGGGCGACGGGGCGGCGCGAGCGGCGGCGGCGGCGGCGCGAGCAGTGCTGCGGTTGCGGAGGATGCCGAGGGCGGCGGCGGCGGCAGGAACGGCGGCGGCACGGACGACTGCGACGCATGGGCGGGCTGCAGCCGCGCGGAGGGGCACGCGGCGGCCGCGGCCGCGGCCGACGGCGGCGGCGCGACAGGATCGAGGGGCGTCGGCAGACTCGCGAACGCATCAAAGGGCGACAGCATGCCCGCCAACGCTCCTGACCGCTCGGCCGCCCCCGCCGTGTCGAGAAAGAGCGCCGTGTTGAGCGAGTGCCCCTCGGGGGTGCCGAACGGGTGCGAGAACGGCGGCAGGGGTGGCGGCGGCAGGGGTGCCGGCGGCCCTCCTCCAAGGTTGCTCAGGCTACCGAAGCTGCCGAGGCTGCCGAGGGCGCTGTACGACGGATCGCGGCTCATCTCGCGGCTCATCTCGCGGCTCATCTCGCGGCTTATCTCGCGGCTCATCATCTCGAAGCCAACGCGGCTGCCATGCGGCACGGCGCTGCTCGGCACGGCGCTGCTCGGCACGGCGCTGCTCCCGCCGCTCGCGTCCGAGGTGGCCGACGCGAGGCGTGACGCGTGCGCCTGCATCGACAGGCTCGAGAGTCCCACGGAGCTCGCGGGCGCCGTGCCGAGCGCCATCTCGAGCGCCGTCTCGAGCGTGCCAACGGCGCCGGCACCGTCCACCTCCATCGCGTCGTCCGCGCCCTCCGCCGGCGCCATCGGCGTGGCGCCGGCGGCAGCAGCGGGCGTCGCCTCGTCCCCTCCCGCGTCGACCGCGCCCGCAACGGCCGAGGGCGTAACGGCCAAAGGCATCTCCTCCGCCGCCTCGCCCGTGCCCACGGCAGGGGTGGACGGCTCGTCGATGCCAGGGGTGGTGGGCGCCTTGGCGACGAGGCCACGGGCGGCGAGACCCTTGCCCCATCCAAGCTTGCGCCGCCCATCACTCGCCTTGCCATCGTCGCGCATGGGGGAGGTGGATGGAGGTACGACCGACGAGGTCGAGCCGCCGGCCGCAGGCGCCGCGCTCGCCGCCGTCACGTCGATCCGAAAGCTCGGCATGGCGCTCGGCATGGCGCTCGGCATGGCGCTCGCCGCCGTTACGTCGATCCCAAAGCTGCTGCCACTGCTGGCGATGGCACTGCTGGCGATGGGCGATGGGCCGGTGAGGGCAAGGCCGGAGGGCAAGGGACCATCGCAAGCGCCGAGTTGAGCACCGAATATGGGCGGCGCGGGGCCATCCCAAGCACCGCCCCCCACCCCGCCCCCCACCCCGAGTGGCAGAGGCGGCGGTCCCCCCCGGCCGCCGGGCGAGCGGCCCGCAGGCATGTCACGCGGAGGCATGTCACGCGGAGGCACATTGCGGGGCGGCATGTCGCGAGCCGGCATGTCGCGAGCTGGCATGTCGCCGCGCACCGCAAGGTTGGCGTCGCGGGAGGTGGTCGCCCCCCCATCCCGTGCGCGTGGCTCGCGATCCCGTGAGGGAGGCGCGCCGCCCATGCCGCCGCACATGCCACCACCCATGCCACCGCCCATGCCACCGCCCATGCTACCGCCCATGCTACCGCCCATGCTACCGCCCGTGCCCTGCGCCGGTGGCCCCCCGCTCATGCCCGCGACGGCGCCGCCACCACTCGTGCGCCCGCGAGGGGGGGCGTCGGCGCGAGGGGGAGGGTCGGCGCGAGGGGGGGGGTCGGCGCGGCCGCCGCCGCCCTCCCGTCCCAGCGAGCCCAGCGGTAAGCCCAGCGGAGGCCACTCGTACTCAGCGCCGCCACGCTCGTCGCGCCGGCTGGGCGGCGGTCCTCGCTCGCGGGGCGGCGGCGCGTCGCGAGGTGCCGCCTGCGAGGGCGGCATGCTATCTCGGAGGGTATCACGGAGGGGTGCCGCCTGCGACGGCGGCGGCGGCGGCGGCGGCGGGCCGCGGCTGACAGCGCCCGCGCCAGCCACACTTGGCGGTGGAGGCGGCGGCGGTGGCCCTGCGCCCCCACCCCCGCGCGCCGCCGGCGGCGGCGGCGGCGGTCCGCGATAGGCGGGAGATGGCGAGGGCCCGGGCGGAGGCGAAGGCCCCCCCCGAGGCGACGGCCCCCAAGTCTCGCCACCACGCGCCCATCCGCCGCCACCGCCTCCAGCACCTCCACCGCCAGCACCTCCACCACCCCCTCCTCCGCCACCGCCACCAGGCCGAGACGGCGGCGGCGGCGGGCCGCCACCGCCACCGCCACCGCCGCCGCCACCGCCGCCAGCACCGCCAGCACGGGCATCCGCCCCCATCGGAAGCGCTGCGGGGACCCGCCCGCCTCGCCCCGACGGCACACCGTCACCCTTGCCGCCGCTGCTCGGTTCGCGGTTGAGCGCGGGCATGCCGCCCCCGCCGCCGCCGGGCTCGCGGCCCAGCGGCGGCCCGTCGCCCTTGCCGCCGCCACCCTGCGACGGCATGCGTGCCAGCGGCGGCCCCTCCCATGGCGGCAGATCAGCGCGAGGCGGGCCACGGCCGCCGCCGCCGCCCTTGCCTCCGCCCATGGGCGGCGCGTCCCAGTCTTCGGGCCCTCGCTGGGGCGGGCCGCCGTAGCCGCCCTTGCCGCCGCCCTTGCCGCCCAAAGGAGGGCCGGTCGGACCCGGCAGCGGGCCGCGCCCTCCTCTCATCGGCGGACCATCCTCACGCGGCGGCGGCGGGCCGCCGATGCGCGGTCGCTCGTTTGCAAATGGAGGACCCAGCTCGAAGCGGCTGCCGCCAAAGCCGCCTGCTGGCGGTCCTGGCGGTGGCCCACCACCGCGACCAGGCGCAGGCCCACCACGGCTGCCGCCGCCGCTGTACCCTGCAGGCTCGATCTCCCCTGGCTCGAGCTCGCCCGGCTCGAGCTCCGGGCCGCGCCGCTTGCGGTTCGGGGGCGCCTGCGCGGGCGGGCCGTCCCAGCTTCCCGGGCGCTTGCCGCCATTGTTGCTGCTGCTCATTGCCTCAGACTCCTCTCGGGGCAAGCTGTGCAGCCCTCAGGGCCTTGTGCCGCGTCAGACCCTCTTTTCTCATTGTGAATGGGGGCAACAAACGCCCGCGCCGGGCTGAGGGAAAACGGGGAGGAGTGAAGTCTGTGACAGGACTCTTGTCGCGATCCGCGATGGGACCTCTCAGCTTTCACACGTCTTCGAAGTCTGCACCACGAACATGAACGTGCTCAGAGCCTCATCCCCAGTACGCGCATGGAGTAGGATAAGAATGCCGGCTGTGTATAGACCGAGAATGACATACTCTGTCTCTGAGTCGAGTATAGTGTCAAACTGTTAAACACTTAAAGTCCTGGCGCCGGCCATGGCGCCGGCTCGGGATCTACTAAGCATTTACGAACTGCATTGACGAACTGCTGAATTCCTGTAACGCATCTATTTTATGAATGGCCTGTTTTTGTAGCATGCGGCGTCCTCATCAATTTGCTCTCTGGAATCGGGTGTTCCCAATTGGCGATAGAGCGCACGCGCGCTGCAGGGATGGCTGAGTTGGGACGGCTGAAGCTCTCACTCAAGCTCTCACTGCCAGCGAGCGTAGGCAACCACGGATTAGCACCCCCATTTGCTGCGTCCCAACTTGATGGAGTCCTGCCACCGCCGCCGCGGACTTGATAGAGTCCCACTATAAACTCCTCGTATGAGAGGCTTTCTGAGCCGTCGGTGTTGTAGCGGTCGAAGAGCGCGCGCATAACGTCCCCGCGTACGCCTCCTGAGCTCCGGCCGGGCATCAGCTCGGACGTCACCTGAAGCCCAAAGCGCTCGAGGGCGCATACAAACTCTTTGAACGACACCCTGCCACTGCCGTTGGCATCAAAGGCCTTGAAGGCCTCCTTGAGTGTTCGTTCTTCGGTGACGCCCTTCTTCGCCTTTGCATAGATGCCCTTCTTGAGTATCGACTCCAGGCTGCTCACCTCGAAGGCCGTGGCCGGCATGGATACAGAAATCACTTGCGGAAAGCGCAGGAGGATGAGGGAAAAAAACGCGTCTTCGTGAACGCTCGAAGTGGCGCTTTTCGAAGGCTCACACCGAGGCCCAGCAAAGGGTTACATCAGGGACTGCACATGCAGCTGGTGTCACAGAGATGCCCAACGGTCGCGACGAATTCGGGCATCATTCACGCATGCACCCCACAACGATACATTGTAACCATGCCCATGGCCCAGCACAAGGCCTCTGTGCGCGCGCACCAAGCGCCTAGCGCGCCGCACGCGCGCGCGCATCTCCCCCGCCCATATTCACACACACACCAGCATGTCGTCCACATCGAAGCCGCCGGGCAGACCGAGGTAACGCCCCTCGCAGATCCCCAAGCAGAAGGCCGTTGTGACGCCGTCGACATCGAGCGAGTCGCAGCGCACCGCGCCCAACACGTCGGCAGCCGGCGCCGGCTTCGTCACGCGGCCGGGCAGCGGCGCCAGCGGCGCGGCTGCCGCGGCCTCCGTGACCGAGGCCGCCGCTGCCGCCACCAAGGCCGCGGCCACGCTCACTGAGGAGGCGGCGGAGGCGGAGGTGAGTGACGGGGCGAGGTGCGGCGCCGTGGTGGGCGTCGCATCGGCCGGCTTGGCACGAGGCGGCGCCGTGGTGGGCGGCGTCGTGGTGGGCGGCGCCTGCATCTCCGCGAGCATAGCCAACCCCTGCGCCGAGGGCGGCATCGCGCCGTGGTGGGCGCCGCCTTGCTTCTCCTCGTACTCACGCATCTGGATCCGGTGCCATCGGTTGCGGATCGCGTGCTCGGTACGGCGCGGCAGCCGCTCGGCGATCCGGTTCCAGCGGTGGCCGAAATCGCGCACACTGCTCGAGATGATCTCGTCCTCCTCCTCGGTCCAGCTCTGTCGCTGCTCCACCCCCTCGACGCGCTTGACGCGCGGCAGCGCCGGCAGCTTCGCGCCGCTCAGCGAGTGTTGTAGCCGTGCCCATCGATTACGCACCGCGTCATCCGAGCGGCCGGGAAGGTCAGCGGCGATCTGACGCCATCGCGTGCCGATCGTATGCACGCCCGTGCGGATCGCCTCGTCCTCCCACGCCGCCCAGTCCTTGCGGTTCGCCACCGCCTCGTCCTTGCACGCAACCCCGCGCCCGTCGTCGAAGCATGCGTCGAGAGAGGCCGTCCGAGAGAGGCCGTCTGAGCCGCCGCCGCCGCCGCTGCCGCTGCTGTTGCTGCTGCTGCTGCCGCCGCCGCTGCCGCTGCTGCTGCTGCTGCTGCTGCTGCTGCGGTCCGCGGCGATGGCGTTGCCCGCGGTGATGGTGGAGCCCAAGCCACCGCCGACGACGAGCGCGTGCGTGGGCGGCGGCGACACGAGCATGCTCGACGAGTTGTCGTTGGAAAAGCTGCCGCTGTCCGTGTCGCTGCTCGAGCCGTCGACGCTGCCCGCGTCGGCGCAAGCGTTGTGCTGGGTGGTGTAGCTCGTGATGCGGCGCATGGCGGCGGGCGAGTCCTCGTCGCCGTCGTCGAGCTGCTCGAGCCCTTTCAGGAATTGCGAGATCGAGCCGGTGGACGTGAGGTTGATGTCGTCGGTGGCCACCGCGGTGGCGGCGTCAACGAGCGCCGATGCATCCGCTTTGGCCGGATCGTGTGCAGTGCTCGGCTCTGGCAGGATCATGGAGAGCACCTTCGCCGCCGGCGTGCGCACTCGCGACGAGCGCTTGCACGCAGGGACCTCGGGTACGTCAGTGCAGTCGGAGCGCGGTTCCGAGGGCGAGCGCGTGGGCGCCGCCGGCCTCTTTGTGCCGCGCGCCAAGGACGCGCTTTTACCGATACGCATCTTTCGGGAGGCCGATATCGGATCTGGTTCGGAGCCTAAGGCAGACTTGAAACTGACGAAGCTGGGGCAGGTTGCGAACGTCGCATATACTTTGCAAACTAGAATGGAACCACACATGACCACAAATGCCCACACAAGTTTACCTGTTTACCCGTCTAACGAGCCTCTAACTTACCACCCTGCCTGCACCCATAGGGAAGGTTACCCGACGCGCGCGGTGGCGAACTCAAAATCTCAAGCATGCTCAAGTTAAGTAGAGGCGCTATCCCACCTGTCCGCCGGACACGCCGCCCGCGCCGCGCATCGAACTGATCCATCAAGTGATCCATGACGTGCCATGAGGCTCCGACGTTGACGAGCGACGGCTCCGATCACCGCCAATATCAGAGTATCACCGCTCACCAGCGACCAGCCACCCGCTCACCGCGACTGAAATCAGTCGGTATTCTAAGTCCGTCCACGTCAAGATTCGTCACCGGAAACGTGAAATCGTCGCGGGTTCTTCACGAACGAAGCGGGGTCGACACGAGTGTCACAATGGCGCTCACGCTGCTCTTGCTCTCGACGGCGTCACTTCTTGAGCGCTCGCTCCTCGCTGCACGTTCCTGCTCGCTCGCCTTCGTGCCGCCATCCGCGATGGCAAGTGAACCCTATTATGCCGGCATGCGCGTTGTGGCACAGGTCGAAGAGCCCGGCCTGAGCGGCGCGACAATCTTCGAGTCCAAATCTACAGGCGAGATGATCATTGCCTGCCGCGGCTCGGCGAGCTTCAAAAACTTTCGCACCAATTTGGACATCGGCCCGGTGCCGCTCACGATTGGCGGTGCGGCCGCTCCCGCGGACGCACGCGTGCACAAGGGCTTCCAGCAAGCGTCGCAGCAGCTATGGAAGCAGCTGGAGCCGTACCTGCCCGCATTTGATCTGGAACAGCCGATCCTGCTCACGGGCCACTCGCTCGGCGGCGGCACCGCCACGCTGTTGGGGCTGCATCTCGCCGCGGCGGGGCGCCAGGCCGAGCTGATCACGATTGCGGGGCCGCGGCTGGGCAACGGCGCGTTCGCGGCGCACGTGCGTGGCACTTGCCTACCGGCGATGCACTTGGTACACGGCAACGACGCGGTGGTCAAATCAAACGCGAAGCTGTGGGACGACCTGGGCTTCGAGCACGTGGGCACTGTCGTGCCGTGTGCGCAGTCACAGCCGTGCCTCTACCTCAACGACAAGGAGCGCCGGCTCGCAGTGTCCGATGCGATGGACCCGTCACAGATGTCGCTCAAGGGCGTGCTGGTCGACCACTGCCAGTACCTGGGCGTGTACATCGGCGTGCGCCTTGAGCACCCAAGCGTATGGCTCCGAAGCCCATTCTAGCCAGCCGCCGAGGACGACGAGGATGCGATGCTTACAGTCGTGGGCCGTGACACCGCGCCTTGTACCAGATGTGCGGTCGGCCCAGTGCCGGTCCTCGAGTCGATACGTTCATACGTACGCGCAGAGTCACACGAAAATACACAAAATACGTAGTGCAGTTTACGTTTTGCGTTAGTCGACGGCGTATACGTACGATACCGCGCGCGCCGCCGCGGCGCGGTTTACACAGCCGACACGCTTTACAAAGGCGAGGCGTACTTCGTTCCCGTATGTGGTTATGCGTCCCATAACGCGTCCCGTGTCCGGGGGCTCTCTCCCGCGGCTTTCCGTGCATGGTTCGATGCCGTAGCCCAGAGCAAGCGACTAGCCCTACCACTCTCTCCTTTCCGCGGAACGGGGAACCAGGATCTGCGACCTCGCACACGCGCAACGGTTCGTCTCGCGCTCTCACCCGACATGCTCGCTCCTAAGCACGTGCTTCATACGGCGCTCCTCGACATGTCGATCACGCCCCGATCACGTGTTCACCGGCTCCCGCATGCAGCTCGTACGACCACATAGCACAACCAGCCGCGCACACGCCTCATGCACTCGACGAGGAGATCGAGCCGTCGTGTTGCCTTCGCCGGAGGCCCTCTGTTCGGGTTCGGGTTCGGGCAAGGGTTAGCCGTCGTCACGCCTTCGCCGGCGGCCCTCTGTTCAACAGTGCGCCCTCGTCGCCCTCAAAAGTCGGGCCACTTGTTCATGTCGGCGCCCATCCAGAGGCGCACCGCCTTGGCGCGCCCGATCTCAGGATTCTCCTTGGCACACGACTGCATCACCTCCGTCTCTGTGAACTGCATCTTGGTGCCTGCGAGCCCGAGGGCCGCGAGGGTGGGGCTCTCGGAGACGAGGGTTGTCAAGCTCGCGATCCCCACCTTGGTGATGTTATTCTTGTGCAGGTCGAGGTACGCTATCTTCCCCTTGCCCTTGCTGGCACTCTCCTTGAGGGCCTCGACCAGCGCGATCACGCCCTCGTCGCCAACCTTGTTCTTGCCCAGCCAGAGCGTCGAGAGCGCGCCGTTGGTCCTTAGCGCCGTCGCGAGCGCCGTCGCGCCCGCGACATCGATGTCGTTGTCGCGCAAGTTGAGCGCAGTGAGGGTGCCATTGTCGCGCAGGCTCCCGCGCAGTGCCTCCGTTCCGCTCGAGCCGAGCTTATTCGCTGAGAGGTCGAGCTTAGCCAGCGAAGCCGACAGGCTGAGCAGGCCGGCGAGCTTCTCCGCGCCCGCCGCGCCGATGCCATTCGAGGAGAGGTCGAGCACGCGCACCTTGCTCGCCTTGTTTTGCTTGAGCCCGTCGGCGAGCGCACCGACCCCCTCGTCGCGCAGCTGCGAGTCGCGCAGGTTGATCGTGGTGATGCTCGTGTTGAGGCGCAGGCAGCGTCCCACCGCGTGCCCGAGACGATCAGCCGTCTTGACCTCGGAGAGGTCGAGCATCTTGGCCACCGCATTCTTCTGGACGAGCGCGCAGAGCAGCGCGGCACTCACGTTCCCCATGACTGCCGAGCCCGCGTAGGAGAGCTCGAGTACCGGCTCAGCCGTGGTCCCCTTGAGCTTGCTCACGAGCAGCTCAAGGGCGTCCATGTAGACCTTCTGGACGGTGCTGTTGGCATGCAGCCCGCGCACGATCGCCTCGAGCCCCTCGGAGCTCTCCTCGCCATTGTCCTTGACGCTCCACAGCTTCGGGTTGTTGCGCAGGTCGATGCTCGTGAGCGACTGGTTCATCACGAGCGCCGTCTCGAGCGCGGCCGCCGCGGGCGCGTCCATGTCGACACCGTTCAGGTCGAGCGACGAGATCGTCTTGTTGAGCTTGAGGATGCCGCAGAGCAGTGTGAGGATCGAGGACGAGATATTGCCCTTACCTGCAAAGGAGAGGCTCGTCGTGTCCTCGCGCACCTCGAAGACATCGATCGAGAGGGCGCGCAGCGGGCACGTGCAGTCCTTTGCGAGGAGCAGCGCGCCAAAGTCGCGCACGCCCGTGTCGTCGAGCTCGGTGCCACGCACATTGAGGTACTCGAGCGACGCGTTGAACTTGAGCGAGCGCATGACCATCGCGCCAGAGAGCGGGTTGTTGGACACGTCAAGGGAGGAGAGCGAGCACTCGTCCATGCGCAGCATCTCGATGAGACCGTTGACCTTGATATCTTTGAGCGTGTTGCCCGCGAGGTTGAGCACCCGAAGGCTCGGGTACTCGCCGGTCATCATCGAGTCGAAGAGCTTGCGCGCACCTCGGTCGCTGAACCCAATGTCGGATAGGTCGAGCGCCGTGAGGCTGCCCGTCTTGCACAGGTCGCCGAGCACCGGCAGGATCGTACCCGCTTCGTCACCTAATTTGGTGCCGGAGAGTCGTAGGGACTTAACCGAAGTGTTCGAGGCAAGCAGCGCGCCCACCGCGGTGAGGCTCGTTTTAGTGAGTTCACCCGCTGCCGACAGGTCGATACTCTCGACGCGCATCGCGCCGACGAGCTCTTGTACCGGTAGGCTGACGACAACGGTCGCTTGTCCCTTGAGTTTCTGAACAGTGTGCTCAAGGACGAGCTCCTGCAGCGTCGTGTTGGTGCGTGTCGCTTGCGTGAGCATCGTGAGCGCGTCCGTGTTCAGCCCGACGAGCGTCACGCGCGTGACCTTCGTGTTGGCGCGCAGCAGCGCCATGAGCAGGACGAGGCCCTTTCGAGCCTTGGTCGAGTCTTTGAGGTCCCATCGCAGCTCTGTCGTACTCGGCGTCAGCTCGAAGTCGTCGCAGTAGCCCACGCAACCGGACGAGTTCTCGAGCAGAGCCTTGCCTAGCTGGGTGCGCTCCTGCTCGGCGATGCTGATGCCATCGAACGCGAGCGCCGTGAGGCTCGTGTTCGAGCGCAGCGCGCCCGCGAGCAGCGTCACGTCGGCGGGCAGCGTCGAGGTCCACTTGAGTGTCTTCGTCGACGGCTTTAGCTCGAAGGCATCGCACGCGACGTATGCGAGCTTGTGAGCCGGGTTGACGCGCATCGCCTCGCCGATCATCGCCTTTGCCTTCGAGGTCAGATGCTTCTCATCATCCTCGATGATCGAGAGGAGCTCGAGCTTCGCGTGATCCTTGACCAGCTGCACGAGCGCCTCGGGCCGACCCCCAGGCTGGTTGCGCGACAGGTTGAGCGACTTGAGCGGCAGGCACAGGCGAAGCGAGTTCGCGAGCTTGTTGACGCCGTCGGCGCCGAGGTTGTTGGATTGCACGTCCAGCTCGGTGAGCGAAAGATTGGCCGCGATGTGCCGTACCCATCGGTTCAGCTGCTTGTTGGAGAAGGCACCCAGGTTATTGTGGCCCAGGTTGACCAGCTCAAGATTGGGGCACGCGCTGAAGAGCGAAGCGAGCCCATTGCAGTCCACGTCCGCTTCGGCACCGCCCATGCCCGGCCCAACCGCGTTCCCGGAGAGGTGGAGACCTCGGATATAGTCGTTACTCTTCACCAGGGCCCAGAGCGCCGCCTTGCCAACCCACGAGAGTCGCGCGTCGTCCACAAACGACCACACAGGCCGCTGAAAAGCGAGGCGCTTGCCCAGCTCACCCGAGGCAATGCGGCACACGTTGTTCATGTACGCATTGTTCAGGAATTCGGAGGCGGTCTTGTCCGTCTCCCACCCCTTCCACTGCTTCTTATCTACGAGGCCGAGCAGGTCGCGCGCGAAAAGTCCTTCCTGGAAGGAGAGGTGCTTGAACTGGTAGAGGGCGGGCGCCGTGTCGGTCAGCGACTCGAGCGTCTTGATGAGCGTCACGCCCGCATCCTCCACATCGAGCCGCAGCCACAGCGGCATCTCGAGCTCGCGTCCACCCTTCATGAGCGACGAGGCCACGTGCGCCGACGTGAACTCGCGCCGCCCGTGCCTCTGGTTGTCGACGGCCACCAGGCGCAGCATGTTGAGCCCAGCCGCCTCCATCGCGGTCGACTTCTCCTTGAGCACGGAGTCGAGCATCTTGAGGACCAACGGCCGGATCCGCTTGTCCTTGGTCACGTACGCCTGCTTGAGCTCGGACAGACCCATGCGCCCTTGCGCAAAGAGCGCGAGTACCTTGGCGACCATCTTGTACATGGAGTAAATCTCGGCATCGTTCAATCCGAGCTCGTTGGCGCTTTCGCCCTGAGCAACCTTGGCACCCACCTTGACGGTTGCCGCCTTGCGAGTCTGCTTCCTTTCACGGCGTGCCTCCTGCGCCTCCAGCTCAGCAGCCGCATCCTCGGCCGCCTCGCCGGCCTCGGTCGAGACGGCACGCCCCATGGCGAGCAGCCGCTGCACGACGGCCGACTGCGTGGCCATCGAGTAGAGTTGGTATGAGCTTTGTGGGAGCATGTCGAGATCCTCCTCGCCCGCCGCGGCGCCCGTGGTCGTGAAGACGAGCACGAGCAGCGAGAGGAGCACCGGCACCGCCGCCGCCTCGATGAGGAAAGAGAGGACCTTCTCGAGCGTCAAGTCCACGTGCGCGGCCGCATCGTCGTCCGTGCCTGTGCCCGTGGACACGCGCGAACGGAAGTACTCGTAGTGTATCTTGGCGTCGCTATCCTCGTGGTACTTGCGGATATTCGCGTGCTGCACCTGCACCTCCGCGTAGGTGCTCATGCTTCCCTTGGACAGCTTGAGAGCGAAGGTGAGATTCCGGAGATGGGTGGGCCGCAGGTCGGCAAAGGTGTTCTCGAGCGAGATGACCTCGAGGGAAAGCCCGGTCGCCTCGCATGTGTACCCCTTGAGAAAGCGCGAGCCGATCTGCGCCATCTGATCTCCGCTTGTGCATGTGAGCCTGGCCTGGATCGCGTCGTGCACCGTCGCCTCCTCCAAACCCGAGGCGGAAGGGAAGGAGCGCTTCGGGCGGAGGGACGCTTGAGAGTGCACCTCGACTGGATTGAGCATTTCTACGTTCTCGAGCACCTCCGCCGGCAGCTGCTCCTCGGACAGCAAGCATTTGAGCGTCTTGGCGAAGAGCGGGTACAGCAGATCCAGCACCTCGTACAGCTCGTCCGTTCGAGCAGCGACCTTGGCCCAACTCGACTCGGTCAGCGTGAGCTTGTCCTTGCCGGGGATCGCGATCTGCCCCTCGACTCTGGAGAGGGCGGGGTCAATGGCCACCCTGCGCACCTGTTTCTCCGCCTTGATGGCCGCCTTGATGGCAATCGCGAGCTCATCAAAGTCAATCTCGCCCGAGCCATCGGCATCCCACAATTGAAAGAGGGCGTCCACGTCAGCTTCCTGCACGTCCCTGAAGCCGTTGATGCCCAGCATCGTCAAGGCCTGACGGAACTCATCCAAAGAGATTTCGCCAGATCCGTCGGTATCCCATTCTCGGAAGATGTCCTTCATGTACACCGGGTTCTGCACAAACTTGACGCAGAGTGCCTTCTCAACGATGTACGGGTTGGGCGGGCGGCTGGGGGCCGTGTCCAAATTTGGGGCCGGGGTCGTGTCCAAATTTGGGATGTGGCTTGGGGAGGGGGCCATGTCGATGCCGGGAACCAGTGGCGGCAAGGGCTGTGCGCCGTCGGGCGACGAGGGAATTGCGCCGTCGGCGAGAGCGTGGTAGTCCGAATGTGAGTCGCCCGTGCTCGTTCCGAAGACGGCAGCGAAGACAGAGTGCCGTGTAGGCGACACATTGCCTTCCACAACCACGTCCGCCACATCGAGCTCACCTTCGAGCGTGCCATTTCCCGCGGATTCTTCACCAGCTTCAGCCACCTGAGCCACCCTGGCCGCCTCCTCTGCCTTCAAGGCCGCCTCCGCCTCCGCCTCCGCCTCCGCCTCTGCCGCCTTCCGAAGAGCATTTTCCGCAAAGGACAATTCCTCCGCCTTCTTCATGGATGCCTCATCGAGCGCGGCCAGCTTGGCCGCTTCCTCGGCCTCACGCATTGCCTTCTCCTCCGCCGCCTTCTTCTTAGCCGCCAACTTGGCCGCCTTGCGCTCAGCCTTGTCCTTCTCGCGCTGCTTCCTCTCCTCTTCGAGATCCGCCTTATTCCAGGCCTCAGAAATAGACGAGAGGAGCCCGAAGGCCCTGTTGCGCTCCTCGCCCGAGAGGTTCTTCAGCCGCGACGAGAGTGCTTCGAGGCTCGAGAGCGCTGCCAACGCCTCCTCAGCGGACATGGCGGGAGGCTCTGGCTCCGCGGGGGCAGGGGGATCTGGGAGTGCCTCAAAAAGCGTCACCAGATCAGTCGGGTCGACCGGTGGCAACGCCTCAACCTCCAGTGGCGGCGCATCCTCTGCCGCAGCCTCGGCAGGCGGCGTGTCCTCGGCGGCGGAGGGAACGTCCTCAGCGGCGGGGGCAACGTCCTCAGCGGCGGGGGGGACGTCCTCAGCGGCGGGGGGGACGTCCTCAGCGGCGGGGGGAACGTCCTCAGCGGCGGGGGGGACGTCCTCAGCGGCGGGGGGAACGTCCGCAGCGGCGGGGGGGACGTCCTCGGCCGGTGGCGTCTCCTCGCCCTCCTCGCCCTCCCTTTCCGTCTCCGGCGGCGAGGGGGGCAGCGAGGGCGGCGGCGAACGCCGTGCGCCCAGCAGCAAAAGCGGCGGCGGCGGGCCCGAGGGTGGCAACCAGCCGCCACAGCGCGGCGTCTCATCGCGTGCGCTATCCGGGGGCGAGGGGGGCGCCGAGGGCGGTGGCGCCCCTCTCGCAGACGGTGTGGGCGCAGCAAATGGTGCGGCCGGCGCCGCAGACGGAGCTGACGCCTTGGCACCAGAAGTGCCAGTGCCACGTCCTCCCACCCCCTTCGGGGCGAGGCCGGCGCGCTTCGGCGCCTCCGCTGCCGTCGACGACGGGGCGTGTTGTTCGTCGCGCGGCGTGGCCACAGCAGTGTCAATTTTCACCTGCGGGGCATGCATCGGGTGGTTGATCTGCCGACGCTTCTCCTTGAGAATCACAAAGGAACGATCGTCCGTGCGCTTGCGCAGCACCAGAAGCCCGAGGCTCGTCGCGACATGATGCAGCATGCGCTTCTCCTCGAGTGCGGTCGTCTGGTCCGGCGCCGGGTTGGTCGGCATCGGCAGTGGCAGTCGCCGAACAGCACGCTCCACTTCCTTTGGGGTCGCATCTCCCGCCATCTCCCGAAATGCCTCGTCGAGCATCTGAAGGTAGGTGGGCAGCTCGTCGTCATCTACACCCACGATCAGATTCGTGTGATCGTCGCGCGCCTTGAAGCTGAAACTCATGCTGGTAGCTTGCCGAATGAGCGGCACGGAAGGCGCGGAGGGCGCGGCGGAGTCTGTCCTCTCTGGGCGGGTGGGCGAGGTCAGTAGCTCGTGCATCCGCTTCAGCCGCGTCGACTTCAAGACTGTGGTGAGCTCCGCGAGGGAGCCAGCGCGCTGCTCGCGCAGCACATGATCGCCGGTCACGTCGTGCTGCCGCTGTGCCGGATTGGGCGCACCACCTTCCAGCAGGAACAGATTGGGCGCCTCGAACCCCTCGACAGTCCGGCGAGCACGCGTCTCTGGCGGGAAGGTTTGCTCGTAGATCTCGTCCTGGCCCTTGCGGATGACCGAGAGCGAGATCAGGTGGTCGAAGAAGACGTTTCCCTTCATCTGCGAGTTGATCACCTTGCGCTGCTGCTCGTCCGTCAGCTGGAGCAAATTGATGACGATGAAACGGTCCTCGTAGAGCTCGAGCCGCACACCTTCAGGGCGCGAGGTGACCACCAGCCGATTGCCGGAGACGGCCACCTCCTTGTGCACAAACTCCTCGATGGCCTCCTTCATGCCAGCCGCCTCGTCCACGCCATCGATGAGGATGACGAGCGCGCGCATCTGGTGCGCCTGCACTAGCATTCGGCGCTCGGCACCCTCAAAGTTCCTCTCGATGTACCACAACAGCCACGTGCGCGTCTTGAGCAGGTGGGCGATGATCGCGGACTCCTCCCCTTGCTCACGCACCAGGCGCACGATGCGCTGCACGTACACGACCAGTGGCACGAGCCGCATCCCCCCGTGCTCACACGGCTTCGGCTTGTTCTCGCTGAAGACCTTGCCCCTGCACTTGTCGCAGTCGGCCGCGCCCAGCCGCTTCGCGAGCTTGTAAGCTGCCTGCTTGACCATCCACGTCTTGCCCGTACCCGGGCCGGCACGCACAAGGGTGGGCTGAGCGAGGTGGACGCCGCGAGTGCGTTTGTGCGAGGGCGCGAGGAGCAGGTCGACGAGCTCGTGCACGTCCTTCATCGAGTTCCATGTAGGGTCTGCATGTTTGATCGCCTCGCCCAAATTCTGCGTCGCGACGCAAATCATCTGGTCTTCGATGCGCAGCTTGTTGCCAGTGATCGCATCCTCAACCTCGTTCTCGGACGCGACGATGCCCGCGCAGTACACGCAGCGCGTCTCGTCGTACGCGGCTTCCGAGTCGAAGCTCTGCTGTGAATGGTTGTAGTCGTTCAGATCGCGCACCTCCTCCTCCGCCTCGCCTGAGGGTCCAGCTTCGTACCGAAGGCGGTGGCGCCCGCCGAGGATGACATCTTCGACGCCACCGCCCGCACCGAGCCACTCGATCACCGTCGTATCACGCATGGTGAAGCGCTGCAGCACGAGTAGCCGTGTGCCCGGCGCGTAGCTGTGGCGAGAAGTGCGCAGGGTCGTCTCCGGGCTCGGATCGACCAGCGTCTCCTTGTCGACGACGTCGATGGTACACACGCAACGGTCGTCATCAAGCACGCGCTGCACCGTGACGCAAGCGCCGTCGAACTCGTGCGCGGGCAACATAATCTTGAGGCGCGAGCCCGCCGTGCACGCGTACGAGATCCACGGCCACACGCGCAGCGCCACCGACACCTTCTGGCCGTTGTCGTCGCGTTTCCACTCGATGGCGACGTCGATGGTCGCATGCCGATCGAGCCCGTCGTGAACAAGCCCGTACTCGGTGCCTACCATCCAACGGTTCTTGAAATCGACGCGGTTCATAAAGGGCTCCGCCTTCTCGCGCGCCACCGTCACGCGCCCCACCGCCTCGCCTGTCGCAGTCTTGAGCTGCCCCTCATGCGCGTCTCCAAAGTAGCTCACGTAGTCGCCGTTCAAGAGCTCGACGCGGCTGTTGACGCAGTTGAAGAGGAGCACAGGATCGAACGTCTTGGTCCAAACCTTGGCAATCGAGTGCCGGCTCGGGTCCCCGTCGACGCGCGCTGGGTACTTGCCCGCCGCGCGCTTCGTCGCGTGCGCGGCCGACTGCTTCTTGGCGGCGGCGGCAGTGCGCTCGGCGGCGGCGGCGGCGGCTGTCTCCTCCGCGGTGTTGGCGGTGCTGGCAGCCTCGTCCTTGAGATTCACTGGCGGCGGTGGGTCGGCCTTCTTAGGCGCAGCCTTAGGCTTTGTCTCCGGAGGGCTTGCCGGCTTGGCCGCCGTCTCCGCCTTCGAAGCCGGCTCCGCCTTAGTCGCGCGCGGCGTGGCGTTCGTCTTCGACGGCTCCTTGCGCGCGCTGTCCACCTTGTCCACCTTGGCAAGTTTGCGCGCACTGTCCGGCTTGGCAGTTCCTCGCGGGCTTGGCTGGCGGGTAGAACTGCTGCCCTTGTCGCCAGACGCGGCGCCCTTGGCTGCAGCCACCCCGGTCGCGAGCGGCGGCGCCTTTGCCGGCTTGCTCGCGGACGCGGGGGGTGGCTTGGGCGCCATCGGAAAACGGGCTCTTGGCGCCGTCGCAACGGGACCGGGTAGCGCTTTGGCAGAGGAAGCGCACAGGGGGTCGGAGTTGGGCTTTAGTGGGCGAAAAATGCCGCGTCGTACCGGCAAGTTGAAACTTGCGTAAAATCTCGCGAAATCAGTCTGTCAATAAGTCAGTCAAGTCGCGCCCCCCCCCCCCGCGCTCACCACTCCACCGTCCTCAAAGTACGGCTCCGCTGAGAACCTGAGCAAAGACGCCATCCCACCGGCGCCCACGTCATGGCGTTCTAAAGTGGCTCGTACTTGCGCAGGGGCGGGACAAGGAGGCGGCGCCGGTGCTTCGTGTGGAGGGTGCGCATGTGGTGGAACGCCTCAGGGTAGCGCGCGGGGGCGATGTCCGGGTGCCAGAAGCGGATGAGGAGCACGACGCGTACCGAGTCAGGCGCGCCCGACTGCCACACCTCGTGCTCGTACGAGTCATCAAAGATCATCAGCTCGCCCTCCCGGTACTGCCGGGTTTCGTCACCGCACCGGATGGACGCGCCGCCCTCGGGCACGAGAAGCGGCAGGTGAGCGGTCAGCCGGCAGTTGGTCGAGCCACAATGTGGCTTGAGGTGCGCGCCGCCGCCGAGCGCCGAGAAGGTCGCCTCACCCACCCCCCGTCGCGCCATGTCCGCGGCGCACTGGATGCCGTCGAGAAGCTTCGCAGTGATCGGGCACATCTTCCGGTTGCGTGCGACCATCGCGGCGACCTTCTCGTCCTTGTTGAGGAGGACGAGCTCCGTCCACAAGCCATGCTCGACCAGCTCGCGGTCGCCCGCGTCGTGGGTGCGTCCGACCTGGTCCCACCGCTCTGCACGCGCCTCGGCGCCCGCGGGCTGGCGCATGCGTACCACCTCCCGCCGAATCTCGTCAAAGTGCTCGATTAGGGTGGCGGCCCAGCCAAACTCGCTCAGCTCCCACCACGGCTGGGAGCGCAGCTTGGGATAAAAGTGCATCGGACGCTGGAGCGGGTGCACCCAGTAGCGGCCTGTCTTGCATGCCGAGCGTACCATGTCAGCGAACAGCCGCACCTGATGAGGGCGGCGCTCGGGAAGAGAGAGGCGCTCAGAGAGGCGCTCAGGGAGGCACTCGGAGAGGCAATCAGAGAGGGAAAGGGGACCTTGGCGTGAGCGTCGTTAGGGTATCGCAGCTCGGCGAGCATCTCGGAGTCCACATACGCCGAGTGGTGGCGAGGATCGAGGCGCATGCATTCGCTCAGCCCTCGCTCAATGATGCCCTCCAGCTCCACACGGCGCCTCTCGGGGAGGGTCGGCCTCAGAGGCTTCGCCTCATCTCCCTTGAGCTGGGGATCCTGCGCCTCGGTCGCGATGCGCATCGCAATCAGCGCCACAAAGTAATGGCGCGCCGCGAGCTCGCGTGCCGTGCAGTGCCCCTCGGGCGTCGCGAGGAGTGAGCGCTGCATCGCACGCAGCGCTGAGTCGAACTTGCGCGTGAGGAAGTCGGCGGACGCACACAGGAAGAGCGCCTCGGGGTCCTGTGGGAACTTGGGGAGCACGTCGTGGGCGAGGAGCTGCGCGAGCTTGCCCATTCGCTGGCCGAGCTGCTGCAGCTGCCCGAGACGGCGCGCCTCGTACCCCGCCTGACCGAGCGTGCGTTGCATGCGCCGCTCCTCATCCGCACGGGCCTCTTCCTCCTCCTCGGTCACGTCCTCCGCGCCGCTGTCCACGCGCGCGCCCGTCGTCTCGCGCACCAGGTCGAGCGCCACGGCGAGCAGCTCGGCCTCCAGCTGTCGGAACCATGGCTGGAACTTGTCCGTCTGCGAGAGCGCCTTGGGTGCTGCCGCGGCTGTGACTGGCGAGGTGATGGGCGCACTGCCCGACGCAGCGGTCGTTGGCACCACCTTGCCAGGGACGCACGTCACCTCCTTGTCGGCGCACGTCACCTCATTCCTGGCGCTGACCTCATTCCAGCGCGCGGCCGACGAGAGGCGCCAGTGCTGAATTTGCGACTGACGACGCGTGCATGTGGTCAGCGCGAGCCGTTCTCCGACGAAGCTTCTGTGCGCACGTCGCGCTAGTGGGGCTGGGCATGCCACCCTTGTGCCCATCTCCTGTCTCTCCTCCGCCAAGCACCTGGGGTCGTGAAGGACGATCGCAAGTTTGTCAAGTCTCACGCATACTGCACCCAAGACAAGAAGATTTTTTTTCAGGAGGGTTGGCCAAGGGGCTGGCAGGAGGGTTGGCGTTCGCCGGAATCGTTTTGGGTCTGGACGCCCTCCCTCCTGCGATGTCTCGAGGATTGCACGGGAGCGTCGCCGTGACTCGAGCCGTGACGACCTCGGCGCCTTCGCCCCCGAGCAGCCTGCACAACGGGCGACAGCTCGCGCACTCCACAACCATCGTGGGCTCTGGGTCGAGCCAGCGCCGTGCGCTGCAGACCGCGGTGAGCACCAGCGCCGGCCTGACCAGTGCACTCGCCAACACCGCCATCGGCCACATCGTCCTTGCACCCGGCACCTACTACCTCAGCGCCCGACTCTACATCGATAGAAGCGTCATCATCGAGGCGGCGGTGGCACGCTCGGTTGTGCTGAATGCACAGGGCAGCTCCGGGAGTCGTGTGCTGTACATCAACCCGGGCTCGTCGGACGTCGTGCAACTGATCGGGCTCAACATCACGGGAGCCAACACCAGCTATGGCGGTGGTGGTGTCATTGTTATTCGAGGCACAGTGGCCATCTCATCATGCACCATCAGTGGGAACAGAGCCACTTTGTCGGGCGGGGGTGTCTATGTCTCCTCTGGCACAGTCACGATTGCATCTTCCTCGATCACCGGGAACACAGCTATCTCCGATTCGGGCGGCGGTGTCGCTGTCGGGGCTGGCACAGTCACGATTGCGTCTTCCTCGATCACCGGGAACACAGCTATCTCCAAGTCGGGCGGCGGTGTCTATGTCGAGGGTGGCACAGTGGCCTTCTCATCGTGCAACATCTCTGGAAACTCAGCTACCTGGGGTGGCGGTGTCGGTGTCATCTCTGGCAATGTCTCAATCGTCAACTGCCAAGTGTATTCCAACACAGCTACCTGGGGTGGCGGTGTCTATGTCTACTCTGGCAATGTCTCAATCGTCAACTGCCAAGTGTATTCCAACACTGCAAATCATTCGGGCGGCGGTGGCGGTGTCTATGTCTACTCTGGCACAGTCACGATTGCGTCTTCCTCGATCACCGGGAACACAGCTACCTCCTATTATGGCGGCGGTGTCAATGTCTACGGTGGCACAGTGGCCATCTCATCGTGCAACATCAGTGGAAACTCAGCTACCTGGGGTGGCGGTGTCGAGGTCTACTCTGGCACAGTCACGATTGCGTCTTCCTCGATTTACGGGAACACAGCTACCTCCTTTTCGGGCGGCGGTGTCGATGTCGAGGGTGGCACAGTGGCCATCTCATCGTGCAACATCAGTGGGAACACAGCCACTGCGTCGGGCGGCGGTGTCTATGTCTACTCTGGCACAGTCACGATTGCGTCTTCCTCGATTTACGGGAACACAGCTACCTCCTATTCGGGCGGCGGTTTCTATGTCGAGGGTGCCACAGTGGCCATCTCATCGTGCAACATCAGTGGGAACACAGCCACTGTGTCGGGCGGCGGTGTCTATGTCGCCTCTGGCACAGTCACGATTGCGTCTTCCTCGATCAACGGGAACACAGCTACCCCCGAAGCCCCCCCCGAAGCCCCCCGCCCCCCCCTGGCCCGCCCGGCTCGGGCACGTGCGTCAACACCTGCAACTACGCCTACGACGGCGACTGCGACGACGGCGGCAACGGCGCCGAGTACGGCGTCTGCGCGGCGTGCACCGACTGCGCCGACTGCGGCCGGCGTGCCTACTGCGACTTTGCAACCTCCCCCCCACCCTCCAATTGGGGCGGCGGTGTCTATGTCCGGCGTGGCACAGTGGCCATCTCATCGTGCAACATCTCTGGAAACTCAGCTACCTGGGGTGGCGTCTATGTCCAGGGTGGCACAGTGGCCTTCTCATCGTGCAATATCTCTGGAAACTCAGCTACCGCGGGTGGCGGTGTCAATGTCTTCTCTGGCAATGTCTCAATCGTCAACTGCCAAGTGTATTCCAACACAGCTACAGCTTCGGGCGGCGGTGTTTTCGTCGAGGGTGGCACAGTAGCCATCTCATCGTGCAATATCTCTGGAAACTCAGCTACCTGGGGCGGCGGTGTCTATGTCCGTGGCACAGTGGCCATCTCATCATGCACCATCACTGGGAACACAGCTGACTGGGGGCCCAATGTCTATGTCTCTGGCTATAATGGCACCGTCTGCTCCTGGGCAACGACCCTCACCGGCGTCTCTGGCTCTATCTCAACTTGCTCGGCACCGCCGCCATTACCGCCATACCCTCCTGGGGGAGCACCGTTGCCGCCCCCGCCCTCGCCCTCGCCACCTCCGCCCTCGCCGCCGCCGCCCTCGCCCTCGCCGCCTCCGCCCTCGCCGCCCCCGCCCTCGCCATCACCGGCGCCGCCTCCACCCTCGCCGCCGCCACCCTCGCCCTCGCCGCCTCCGCCATCGCTGCCGCCGCCGCCCTCGCCGCCGCCGCCGCCATCGCCGCCGCCTTCGCCGCCGGCGATGAGCGTCGTCAGTTTCGCCCTCGAGCTCGACGGCGACGTCTCCTCATTCACCCCGAACGTGCAAGCCCAGATGCAGAGCGCATTCGCGGCTCGGGCGAGCGTCGACCCATCGGCGGTGGAGTTGACCATCACGCCGGGCAGCGTCATCGTCGACGTGAGCATCCAGACGTACGCGGCGACGGCGACTTTGGTGCAGTCAGCAATGGCCAGCGCGACGAGCAGCCCGAGCAGCGCGACCACCATGCTCGCAAACGTCACCGGCGTCCCGATCAACGTGCTCGCGGTCGTGACGCCACCCACCGTCGCGGACGTCCCACCACCGCCTCCGCCTTCACCATCGCCTCCTCCACCCATGTCACCCGTGCCGACCGGTGCATCGGCAGTCGAGACGAGCGGCTCGATGGGCATCACCATCGGCGTCATCGTCGGTGTCATCATCGCTCTTGTCCTTGCCCTGGTCTTCATGCGCCGTCGTCGCCGTGATCAGCGCCCGCAGGCACCAAAGGGCTGGCAGGCCAAAGCGGATCAGAGGGCGGCAAAAACGGCCGCAGCTCAGAAAGTAAAAACTGAGAGGGCCTTTTGGTTGGCCCAGTATGTCGCTGAGGTCTTCATGGTGCCACCCACGATCACAGTGGAGATGACGCAGGAAGTGAAGAGCTCCGTGCGCTCGCTGATACCGGAGGACACTATGTTCGAAGAGTACTATCCCGAAGTGGTGCTATCGTATGCGACGGGTCGCCGTGAGCAGGATTGCCCAGGCGCAGGCCCAGGCATGTATCATGCGGCGGGTTTGGTCAAAGTTCTCCACGCGTGCGGCCTGCAATCCTTCAGCGGGCTGCACGTCCCCGCCGGCGTCGACTGGAAGGTGTTCATGCTGCGTCTGAAGGGGCGACAGGCAAACGCGAAGGTGCTGATCGTCCTGAAGACTAAAGCGCTCTACGAGTCCGAGCCGTGCTTGAAAGAGCTCAACTGCGCAATCGAGCGAAAAATCCCTCTAATACCCATTGTCTTCGAGGAAGGATTACCTGGGCCCAAAATGCAGTGGACGAAGCTCACGGACCAAAACTCAGAGATCATGATAGCGAATGTGCAGGAGCACCTCGGCAAGATCAACGACATGCCCAACCCCGGCACGTTGCTCACGGCGCCCAGTACTCTGGACGAGATCATCAAGGAGATCAATAAACGTGTCGCAATCAAGGCCCGTGAGCCCCAACCCGCGGTCGTGGATGCGGGTAGGGAGTCCAAACCTGCGGCCTCCAGGGTGACGAGCGACATCGAACTTGGCAAGCTCCCGACGGTGGTAGGCCCTGTGAATTCTCACCACGATAAGCAAGCGGTGACTGTGCCTGTGAACGTGCTCGAGGGGTTGATCGGCTCTGCGCGCGCTTCACTTCACACTTTGAAGGCCGACGACAGCCACTCGCATCATGCATAGCGTGATCGATGATGCATGCGTACGCGCATTCTGAGTGAGTGCCGACTAGAAGCCCCCGCGGGGACGATGACCATGTGTGAGAACGTCGTGGATTCGCAGCTCGCGACGAGCGGGGAGTGGCATGCGTGAGCTCCGATAGTCAGGGGTTCGCTCGAGCGTCAGGAGTTCGCTAGGGGGCGTGCACGCGTGATGGGTGTTCGATGCTGCGCTCGCAGGACATGGGGGTTCTCTCGGAGTGAATCGCGCGGGTGGCGGCGGTGTAAGGGGCCGTTGGCTAGGGGGAGAAATGGGCGTTCAACAGTGCGCTGCGGCTAGAAGCATGCACACAGGCTTTGCGCTTTCTTTGGGAATTGGGAATCGCGCGGGGGGGGCGGCGCGGCGGTACGGGGCCATTGTAGAGGGGGCGGCGGCATGGGCGGCGGGCGCGTGATCGGTGATGGGTGTTCAACGCAACACTGCTCCGTCGCAGCAAGCAGGAGAATTTTCGGTATCTATGCGGTCGAGGCACGAGAGTGCACGCGAAACCTGGAACACTGAACGGGTGAGCCCGAGTTGCCCAGAGCGTCGGACGTTCGTCTACAACTTCCTCTTCGATCCGTTAAACGAAAAAAGGTCGGCGCGGCGGACGGCGCGGGGTCGCCGTCCCGGTCGGCTCTCATTCTCAACACTCTCATCAATCATGCCTCAACATAAAGTACGCTGAGCTCAGAAGAACGCTGCGTTGCTGGCAGGCGACGTGACCGCCAAATCATACATACACAATACACAGGCACCCTTTTCGGTGACACTTTCAATTCTCATCCTTGGCGACCTCCGTCGCCGGCGGCTGGCGGCGCGACCCCCGCCTCCGCCACCGCCTGCGCCGCCTTCTCCACCGCGACCGCGTCCGCCATCTCGTCCGCCGCCCCCTCGGCCGCATCTCCCTCCTCGAGCTCCGCTGGAGCACCAACATCCCCGGGCGTCGCCCCGAGGATGTTGAGGCCGGACTGGCGTACATTGACCGTCGTGCCATCGTCGAGCTTGACGACCACAAAGCCCTGTTTGCCGCCGGCGACCGTGGCGCGGCTGCCCGCGTGGGGACCAGTCGTCAGGGTCACACGCGCCCCCGCCTCCACACTCAGCTTGCGCCTCTTGCCGCCGCTCCGCTTGCCGGTTGTCTTTGCCTTTGCCTCGTCCTCCTCGTCCTCGTCCTCGTCCTCTTTGGCCTTGCTGGCCTTGCGCTTTCCGCCTCGCGACGCGCACGTATGAGGGCGATGCTGCCCGCGGCACGCGCCGCAGCCGAGGTCCAAGCCCTCTGAGCCCGCGTCATTCGCGTCAGCTTTGCCCTTCGGCTTTGCCTTGCCAGCCTTCGCCTTGCCGCCCGGCGGATCCTCGCGTGGCCGCTTAGCACCCGCCGGGAGCGCGCCCACGGGCGGAGCCGCGCACGCTGTCTTGGGCAGCGCACTCGTCACGCTCACGCTCCAGCCAGCCTCGACAAGGGCTGCATGCACCTTGAGGGCGAAGGCGGGAGAGAAGACCTGCCGTAGCTGCTCGACGCTCGCGAAGCGCCATCGCTTCCCTAGCGCCTGCTTGAGCTTGACGAGCCTCGCGGCTCCCACGCCCGCCAGTTTGGGGAGCGCACCGGAGAGTGCTGCCTTGCTCGCACCGCCGCTGCCCTCGTCGTCCTCGCCGTCCTCCTCTCCCTCTTCCTCCTCGTCCTCCTCGTCCTCCTCGTCCTCCTCGTCCTCCTCCTCGCCGCCCTCGCCCTCGTACGACTCGTCATCCGAACTCTCCTCACGGAGGTACTGATCAAACTTCTCATCACGCAGCGCCGCATCCGCCGCACGTGCACACTGACGCTTCCGACGCGGCTGCCGAATTTCGCCCTCCTCGCCCTCCTCGCCCTCCTCGCCCTCCTCGCCCTCCTCGCCGCCCTCGTCCTCGTCGTCGTCGTCATCGTCATCGTCGTCGTCGTCGTCATCGTCGTCGTCATCGTCGTCCGGTCCAGAGCCCTCAAAATCCTCGTCCTCGCCCTCGTCCTCATCGTCGTCCTCAAGGAGCGCCGCCAACGGAGACGTGCCCGAGGTGCCCCCACCGCCGCCGCCCCCAGCCGCCCCCTGCGCGCGCTCGATCTCATTCTTGATGGCCACGCGTCCAATCTTCGCTGCCTCGCGCTTCGACTTGCGCCGCCGCGGCCCGCCGGCATCCTCCTCGTCGTCCTCGTCCACCCCCTCATCGTCCTCGTCATCGCCGCCCTCGTCGTCGTCGTCGCCGAGGCCGTCGTCCTCACCCTCGTCGTCGTCGGCACCGCCCTTCTCCACATACGACTCATCATCCGAGCTCAGCTCATCAAGGAATTCGTCATACTTCGAATCGGCCGCGAGCTGCTCTGCCTGCAGCCGTGCCGAGCGCTTCGTGCCCGGGGCGAGCACCACGCTCTCGTCGAGCTCATCTCCCTTTTGGAGCTCCGCATCGAGATCGGCGATCTCCTTGCGCGCCTGCCGCTTTTGGAGCTCCGCCTCGTACTCCTTGATCCCATCGAGGAAACGGTTGAGCTCGCGCTTTTGGATCGTGAGCGGGGGGTCGCGCCCCTTTTGGAGGGGGTCGGCCGCGCCATCTCGCTGCACCTCGACGGCCTTGAGCAGCGCAAAGGGCAGGGCCGGGGTCGCGAGCAGCGTCGCGTGCTTCAGCCGCTCAGCGGACGGCACGCCGCGCCCGTCAGCATCATGCAGGGTCGCTTGCAACAAGGAGTGCTCGCCCTCGCGTAGGATGACGACATCTACCGGCCGAAGCGCGCGCACGAGCCACGCCTGGTCGCCGCGCAGCGAAAGTCCCCACAGCGGCAGCTCGGCAGCGAGGCCCGCGGCGCAGCTGACCGTCACGCGGACCGAGCAACCACTCGCCGCGAGCACAGAGCCAAACGGCAAGAACTGCTCCGCGAGCTTGGCATTCTCCTCCTCCTCCTCCTCCTCCTCCGAGTCGTCGTGATGGTAATCCTTCTCTTTGTAGGAGACCGCGCCTCGCGAGGTACGCCGGCCGCTCGGCGCCGCCCAGCGCTGCGTGTGCAACAGGCTGACCGTTGGCTTGGCGGGCGGCGGTGCGAGCTGCGCGAGCAGCTTCTCCATCGCCTTGTCGGACGCGACGTGGTTACGTGCGCCGAGCAGCTGCACGATGAGTGACGCGAGCGACGTGGGGCAAGCGGCAGGCGGCGGCGTACCCGACGGCAGCGCCAGAGCGAGGTCGACACCGCGCAGCCGCTTCGTGCTGATGGCGCGGTCGAAGGCGTCGATGGCGATCTCCTGCAGAGCTCCGCTCCACGCATGCACCCGTTCACTCGCCTCGGCCTCGGCCGCCGCCAGGCTCGCCGCCGCCACCGCTGCTGCCGCCGCGCGCTCCTCGCGCGCCCGGGCTCGAGACTCCTCTCCGCCCGCCTCGCATCCCTCGTCCTCGTCCTCAGCGTCGTCGTCGGCAGCCTCGGCGGCGGGGGGCATTACACGCTGAAGCTCGGCTTCCGAGTCCGAGTCGGAGGGGAACTGCGCCTTCTTAGGGAGCGTCAGCTCCAGAGGCACCACCTGCCGGCGCACCACCCCGCCACTCCCAGCGACCTCGCCGCCGCCGACCAACGCGTCGCCAGCCGCCGCGGTCGCCGCCGCCACTGCGTCTCCAGCCGCCACTGCGTCGGCCCCCGTCGACCCCTCGCCCACGACGGCGCCCTCGGCCTCACCGGGCATGATGACGATCAGCACACGCACGCGACGGTCCTCGCGAGGCGCGGCGGCGGCGGCGAGATAGCGCATTGCCTGTCCTTGTCGCGTCGACACGCCGGCGGAAACGTCGTCCGCGACGGTCGCACCCACGAGCGGCGTGTGGAGCGAGATGCCATATCCTTCGCGGAGCGCCTGCGCACTTGCCTGCAGCGCGGCACTCACCGGCTGCGGCGCGATGCCACGTGCCTCGAGCTCCGCTAGCAAGCCCGGCTGCAACTCGGACTCAAACGGCGGCGGCCGCTCGAGCCGCTTGCGCTGACGCAACGTCAGGCGCGAAGCTGCCGACGGGCGCGACGGCTTCTTGGCCGACACCAAGGGGGAGGCCGCCGGAGCGGACGGCGCGGCGTCGGGTGCCTTGGCGCTGGGCGCAGTGGCGCTGGGTGCAGCGGGCTCCGCAGCGGGTGATTTGAGAGCAGCGATGCTGGGCTCGGCGGATGCACCGCTGGGTGCGACCTCCACAGCGGCCGCAGGCGTCGAGTCGAATGTCGCTGTTTGAGGTGCCTCTGCCACGTCAGCTGTGGGAAAGCTCCCCATGTGGGGAAGCGGCATCGGCTCGTCAGCTGATGCAGCCTCCGCCTTCACAGCTGCGCCTGTGAAGGGCTCCACAGCCCCTGCACTCTCTCCCTCACCAGTCGCCGCCGCCGCCCCTTCCTCGTCTTCGATCTCGTCTTCACTCTCCTCCTCGGGGGGGAGGACTGCGGGCGTGGGCAGCAGCCGCTCCCGCTCGAGCGCCGTACTGGGCGCATGCGGGCTCAGCTCGAGCAGCTCGGCGCACGTGAAGGGCAGCGACGCCTTCCATTCATAGTCCTCGAGCGCCTCCTCGTGCAAGTTGACACGATTCTCCCACGTGTCCTCTGCATGTGGGAAAGCTGCCCATTTGACTAAGACCCAATGGGCCGCCTTCCCACCGGACTTGCCAAAGGTTCGAGCGCACAGCAACTCTTCGATGCGTTGGTCGCCCTCGCCTTCTGACGAGTTCTCCCAGGCCTCCTCGCCCTCGCCCTCGCCCGCCTCGTCGCCCTCGGCCGTCGCCGCCGCGGCGCCTTCTGCTACCCGGCCCTCAACCGCCGCGCCCGCCGCTGCCCCCGCACCCGCTGATGACGCCGCCGGCAGCGCGGCTGTGCTCGCAGGGTGCAGCTTGGTGCGCGGCTGGAGCGCCAGCGCGCCTCCACCGCTCGGCACGGCGCCTCCACCGCTCGGCACGGCGCCTCCACTGCGCTCGGCACGGAGGGTGAGGAGGAGCACTTTGAGCTTCTTCTCGAGCGCGGCACGCGCGCGCGGCTGTGTCGTGCGGTTGTGCAGCCACTGCGTGAGCTGCCCTGACGCGAGCCCCGCCGCGTGCGCCAGGTCCTTTTGCTTGTACAGCGGCAGCCAGACGGTCCTCAGCTCCGCCAGCAACGACGCGTCGCGCTGGTCAGCCGTGTCCGTCGCACCCGAGGCCTGATGTGCACCCACCGCCGCCGCGGACGACCCCGCGCCGCCGAATGTGGCGGCGGTGGCGATGGTGGCCGTGGTGGCGGTGACAGCGGTGCTGACGGTGCTGGCGGTACCGGCGTTGCAGGGGCCAGCGGCTGCCGACGCCACGACCTTGCCAGCCGCCTTGGCCGCCGCCTTGGCAGCCACCTTTTCACGCGCCTTGCCGTTGCCGGCCGTGGCTGCCTTGCTGCCGGCCGCCACGCCCTTGGACGGGCTCGCGCCCTTGCTTGGCGAGCGCTTGGCCGCCTTCGCATCATTCGCCGCCTTCGCCGCCGCCTTCGCCGCCTCCTTGGCGGCCTTCTCAGCAGCCCTCGCCTCGAACTCGGCAAGCAGACCCTCGTCCACGATGTGCTCCTGCGGCTCCCATGAGTTGAACCGGGCGCCCCAGCCGCGCCACTTGATCAGGTACTCGCGCTTGCCGCTCGACCCCATGCGTGCGTCGAGGATCCGATCGACCTCGTAAATATCATCGTCGCTACCGCTGTCGGCCTCGTCCTCGTCCTCGTCCTCGTCGTCCGACGCATCATCCTCGCGCTTTGTGGACGTCGCTTGCTCGAGGAGCGCGGCGAGCGCCTCGCTGTCGTCACCCGGCTCGTATCCGATCCCGCGTGAGCCAAGCGCCATGCGCAGCTCATTGATGCTCATCGCTGACGTGCTGCCCGACTTTGGCGCGGCGCCTGCAGCGGCTGCAGCGGCTGCAGCGGAAGAGGCAACATCGGCGGCGGGCGCCGTCTCTGGCTGCGCCTCCACCGCGGAGGCCGCGTGCACGACGGGTGTGGCGGTCATGAAGCTGCCCTCGCAGCGGACCGCATTGAGGCGGTCAGCCGGCTCGACGTCCATGAGAGTGGCGTGCATGACGGGAGCCTCGATGGGCGCCAGGGCCGCAGCCGGCTGGCTCTCGGCGGCCTCGGCTGTGGGCGCGCTCGGCTGCAAGTCCATTGCCGTGGGGAGCACGTGAACTAGCACGTGGTCCAGCCTGCTCTGTTTCAGCCACGTCGGAACCTCTGCATCGTGTACTGGTACATGTACATGTAACGCACACTCGGTCGACTCTTGGTTCAGCACCTCTATCTATGAAGATGTGCGACCTCTTCACACCGACGACCTCCGCAATCTCGCCGATGTCATCCACGCGCGTCGCAGCACTCGCGCTGCTCGTCGTGTCGCAGCCTGCGCTCGCGTCGCGGCTGACATCGTGCGACGCTTCGCCGCCGCAGCACCGCCCGCGCGAATCGTGGCAGCTGCTCAGCTCGCGCCTCCTCGCATCGGCAGAGTCGCAGCCGCTGCCGCCGCCGCCGGAATTGCGGCAGCAGCGGTTGCAGCAGCGATTGCAGCGGCTTCGCGGCGGCACCACCGCCTCCGTCTTGGACTCTTTCGCGCCGTGGTTGCGCGTGCTCCGGCGCTTCTTGTTTCCAGGCAACCCGCCGCGAACGAGAGCGCCGCCGGCACCGCCGCCGCCGCCTAAGGCGCCAGCCGCCGCTGAGGCCGCCGCGTCGGACGATTTCAACCGCGCGGGTTCCAAGGGCAAGGGTCGACGCGGCTCGGCAACTGCCTCCGTCGGCTCGGTCCACTCGGTCCACTCCAAGGCCGAGTTCGACAAGCTCGTCTCGTCCGCGCGCGCCAAGCAGCTCGTGGTCGTCGATTTCGCCGCATCGTGGTGTGGCCCGTGCCAGCAGATCGCTCCCAAGTTCGCGGCGATGGCGGCGGCGATGCCGCACGTGCGCTTCCTCAAGGTGGACGTGGACGAGTGCAAGGACCTCTCGCAGCAGTTTGGCGTCCAGTCGATGCCTACCTTCAAGCTGCTGCGGGGCGGCAAGGAAGTGGGAGAGATGAAGGGAGCGGACGAGGGCGCGCTGCGCGAAAAGGTCGAGGGGCTCGCCGGGCCCGCTGACCGCTGGTCGAGCGCCGGCTCCGGCAAGACACTCAGGTGAGCCGAGCGAGGCGCGAGGGCGCCCGGACATCGACATGGCGGCAGGGGTAGGATTGGTACCCGCTGTGCACGAATGGTCGCATGGGATCCCTGGTTGCGCTAGACGCTGCGATATCTGTCAGTCAGTTGTGTTAAGAGGTGGCTACTTGCCAAGGCGGCTTACATTGTATCTTGGCAACGGTTGATGACGGATGTCATTGTCAAGTTTTGGAAGACGAATTGGCCAACTAGCAACGCGGAAAGTCGACTCCACACTCGCGCTCGTGGCGCGCGCCATTTCAGGCCGCAGCCATGCTTTCGTTTCACAAACCTGAGTCGCTCTATTCGGAGATGATTCTCATCACCACCGCCGGCATGGTCTTCCTTTACCGCTTTATCTCGGGCCGCGACGATTGGGTGGCGACGCACGGCGTCATCCTGGCTACTTACTACGCGGTGGGTGGCATCGTGTACGACGAGCTCGAGGACTGGAAGCTGCTGGATACCACCTATTTTCTCACCGTCACCATCACCACCGTCGGCTACGGAGATATTTGCCCCCAAACGGACATTGGCAAGTTGTTCACCGTCGTTTACTCGCTCATCGGCATCGTCTTCGTGTTCGCAGCGCTCTCGCCGCTCGTGGACGCGCTCAAGGCCGTCAACTCGTTCATCCTATCGCCTTGCGCGCCAATCGAGAAAAACGATTACGACAGCCTTGAGGAGCTGAAATTGAACGGCAACTGGGGCTTCAAGTACTCAAAGGCGGGGATGGGTCTGTTCCTCACCTTTTCGATCGGTCTTCTGATCGGCTTCTTCGTGATGCAGCTGTCGCTGGTAAACTGCGTGTACTGGTCGATGATCACGATGACCACCATTGGGTACGGTGACATCTCGGGCCACTCCGCCATCGAGCGCCTATTCCTCATCGTGTACCTGCCCTTGGCCGTCGCTGCACTCGCGGACACGCTCGGCGTGGTCTCGAAGATCGGCACGGCGCGCGACCTAATCGAGACGGACTTTGCGAAGCGCGCGGACGAGCTGCTGCTCGGCGAGGCGGGCGGCGATGACCCCAACCCGGACGAGACCCTCACGGAGGCCGAGTTCCTCATCTCCGTCCTCAAGGACAAGAGCCTTGTCGACGACCTCACTGTGAATGCGATCCGGCTCCAGTTTGCGCACATCACGCGCCACGACACGTCCAACTCGGACAATAAGGTGCTCGACGACCGGATGGTGTTCTACGAAATGCTCTCGCAGGGGCGCATCGCGCAGTCGGGCCCCCGCGCGCCCAAGACGACGCCCGACGGGCTCAAGGTCGAGACGGTGGACCTCGCCGCCGCCGACGGTGGCTTCCAGGAGTGGCTCGAGACGTACTGGTGGCCTCGCGTCTTCGATGGGAAGGACTATGGTGGGCACCAGGTGCGCCTGCAAAAGATGGCCACGCCCAGAGACGCCAAGGGCAACATCAAGGGCGATCCCAAGGCCAATCCCAACGCGTACAAGAGGCTAGCTGAGGAGAAGCTCGCTACCAAGGCCAAAGCGACCGGGGGGTCGCACCGCTCGCCGCGGCTGCTTGGGCCCAATGATGAGGAGGCGCCCAAGGCGATCAAGGGGTACTTCATGGCTGGCCAGATGGCCGTGGCCGACGGCGAGTACGTCTGGATGCCGCGCGAGCAGGCCAAGGCAGCCAGGGCCTCGGCGGCCATCGACGATCGGGACTTGGGCCTGTGGGTACTGCTTGCCCTCTTCGTGGTCTACTTCTGCGTGAAGGCGGTGCCCGACATCTGGGCCTACCACATGGGAGGGGAGGCGGAGGAGGAGGCAGATCGCCTTCTGCGCCGCCTCGCCGAGCTTCGTTCGGGTGACGAGATCGCCGGGCTCGCCAACGCGGCTGCTGCCCTGCTCGCTCATCGGCGCTAACGATGAGGGCCCGGTGATGGGTAGTCCGCCTGTGCAGAGCCGGGGGGGGGAGGGAATAACGGGCTCGGTGCGCCGGCGTGCGCACCGAGCCTGGCTACATTGTGATGACTTTCTTTGCTGCCGTTCGGTGGCCGGGCCCCGTCGGGCTGTTTGCATGTGTCTCGAGGAAAGGACGCGGCGAGCGGCGGACCGGCAGTGGTGAACGACGCGTTGAATGTGCTGCATCTTACGTGATGAGTGATATTGACACTGTAGGGGGGTAGCCTGTGCATCTATTGTTGTGTGTGTGTATAACATCGAACGCGCATGAATTCGATTATTTTGGTAATTATTTTCACCGACGCGCCACAGGCCGCGCGGCTGCGATCAGTTAATTCCCGCATTCCCGTATCCGCCCGATCCTGGTGCTGGTCAGCGGCCCGCAGAGCGGCTCCCCGCCGCGTTTGTCCTCACGTTTGTCCTCACGTTTGTCCTTTGTCGTGCCTGTCCCGCACCGCTCCCACAGAGCTCAGACCCCCACGTTACTGTCTAGAATAGGGGACTCAGAGCTCGGGGGCCTCAACACAAGGCCAGCTCTCGGGGCTGATTATTACCTAACATCCCTAACAAATGTAACGTGCGCACGTGCCGCAGAGAAGACTATACTTATTTACTGACTGACTCCGCGCGGCTCGGGCGGCTGCTTGTGGTGCTGACCGCTCTCGCAAAGCCCGCAGGCACAGCAGCAGGCGCGGCGGCGGCAACAGCAGCAGCAGCAGAAGAAGAAGAGGGCGTGGCGCCAAAGGGGGGTCTCCGTGGGATCTCGGGTCTCGCGGCGGCTGCGCTTATCGCCGCCGAGGTCGAAGGGTGGCGCGCCGCCAAAGCGTGCCGCGCCAGCATCGCCAGCCCCGCGCCCGCCACAGCGCCCGTCCCAGCGCCCGTCCCAGCGCCCGCGACCGCGCCTCCCTCGCCGCTGATTGGCACAAAGCGCCGTGCCGAGCGCCGCCCCGAGCTCGGTCGCAATCTCGCTGCGAGGAGCTGCGCGTGAGCATCTACCCCGGCCTCATCCAACAGCGGCCGTGCCGACGGCGGAAAGGGGGCGCTCCAGCCGGTGCCTGCCCAGCCAGAGCGGGCCTTAAGGTACTCGTAGCCGGGCTCGGGGGGCAGAGCCGGGTCGGCGGCCGGTGGCGGCGCGGGCGCCGTGATGGGCTCGACGACCAGCGGCCGCTCTTCTGTCGGCGCGTAAGCGAGCGGCGCCGGCGCCGTGATGGGCGCGGGCGGCGTGTCGAAGGAGGATGGTTTGGTGAGCCGAGGCGACACTGGCCGTACCCATTCGACTGCCGGCATCGGAGGCGGCACGGCTAGACGGTGCACTCGCTCCGCCGCCAACGCAGTGATCAGCGCCTGCTCGCGCGCTGTAATGAGGCCCATCGCCGCCGACGCCGCCGAGCCCGCCGCCACTGTGCCGCCGACGCCGCCGCCGACGCCGCCGCCGACGCCGCCGCCGACGCCGCCGCCGACGCCGCCGACGCCGCCGCCGATGCCGCCGATGCCGCCGCCGCGCCAGCCACCGCCGCCGCATATGCCATACCCTGCGCTCGCCGCCAGCGCCGCATGCTCCGCCGCCGCCGCCGTTGCGGCCAGCCGTCGTTCGACAGCGCGTGCGCGGCAGAGGGTCAGATGATCCCCAACGGCGCTCCGCTCGAGGCGAACGCCACATTCGGGGCACCGTTCGAGCTCCGTCGTCGTGAAGAGCGTCGCCATGGGCGCTGGCGTGGCCGCGCACATAGATCTGGCCGACGCGATGGCGACGACGTCACCCATGCACGATGCGGCGGTGGGCGCCGGCGGCGTTTGCAGAAGCTCCTGTACGACCTGCAGCCAGCGACCCAAGGCCGCCGCGCCACGGCTCACCTGCCCCAGATGCGCCGGCTGCAGCAGCGCTCCAAAGTCGTCCTTGATCGCTGCGAGCACTGCTTGCCTCTGGGCGGCGCTCACGCTCGCCACATCAAAGCGCTCGAGGAGCTGCCAGAAGCTGCTCGCCGGCACAGCTCCCGCCTGGCCGTTGCGCTCCGCACGTGTGGGCCGACGCAGTGGTATGGCGCCCGGTTTGCGTCTCAGCGCGTGTCCACGCAGCATCTTTTGGCAATCCTCCCAACTCGGCGGCTCGTCGGCCAGCCCTAGCAGTACGCCAACGCACCCAACGACGAGCACGAGGCCACGCGGTGCAAAATCCTGCGCCTGTAGGCGCAGAAGGTCGGATGCCGCGCCGTCGAGCGCATGCCGCAACGCCGCCGAGGCAGACGACTCTGCCTCGGCCGGTGGCGGTGACACTGGTGCAGCCATCCTGCGCTAGCACGACCTTTTCACTGTGAACTGACAGGTGCCTGCCTTTCGCAAGGCTGCGCGAGATGGACAAAGTTTTGGCAATCTGGATCTACTGAACCTGAAAGACTAGTGAAAGAGAGCCCATCGCTACTACTCACTACGACTACTACTCCACACTACCTAGGTGAGGCCGCTCCGACTCCGATCCACGGCTTGAGCCCGGCATTCCCGGGCAAGTTCGCCCAGAGTGCCGTCGGAAGCCCCCCTCGCCCGACTGTCGTGTGCGACGTGAGGCAGCGCACTGCCATGCGATTAGGCCACGAATCTGAGGCTGACGAGGCCACTCGCGCGACTCGCGCGGGCCGGGCCGTGGCCATGGGCTCTGCCGCCGCGGGCCCGTGGTACGCGGTCTCGTCAGCGCGACGGGCGTCACGAGGGCTCGCGAGCCCGAGATCGTGCGTGATCTGAGCTCGGGGGCTCCGTGAGAGGTGCATCGAGGGGCGTGTGTGCGTGCGTCCATTGGCACGCCACCTGCCGTTACTCATGGCCGCAGCCTCGGCGCTTGCGGCGGCGATCGCCCCGGGCGCCGCAGCATCCGCACTCAGCACGTGCGGCCGGCACCGGCATAAGAGGCCAAGGACGGGGGCATTGCCAAACGCGCCGACGAAGGCTCCTTTAAAGGGCTCGCCTTCGACCGCGCTCACGGCCAGATCAGCCGAGCTTCTCACGCCCCGTTCGAGAGCCGACGGCGACGCTTTCCCATTCGCACGGGCGCTCAGATGCTGGAACGGGGCGCCGTGGTGAGCGCCGGGAGCGCGCCCGGCACTCGTCGCCAGCCGCGGCTGTGAGCGCCGTGGCGGGCGCGCATCGAGCAGCCTCGGGGGCGTATGTCTCGCGGATTGGGGCCGCGCGCGCGGTGGCGCCGTCTCGAGCGTCCCGCCTAGCTCTGGGTGGGCTGCCGGTGAGGCTGCCGTTGGGGTTGCCGTTGAGAATGCTTCTGGGGCTGTGAATGGGGCTGTGAATGCTTCTGGGGCGTACATCGGTACGATCGGGGCAATCCGCTGGTCGCCAAAGAACTTTGGGTAGACTGCTGAGCGCCGTGCTGAGCGAGCTGACGAAGGCCTCTCGGAACGTGGGGACGAGAGTGCACCGGCGGTCGAAAAGGTTGCGAGCGCGGAGGCGGCAGCAGGCGCGGAGGCGGCAGCAGGCGTGGAGGCGGCAGCAGGCGTGGAGGCGGCAGCAGGCGCGGAGGCGGCAGCAGGCGCGGAGGCGGCCTCGCGAGATCGACTGGTGGCCCGCTTCTGTAGTGCCGAGGGCGGTGTCGGCTTGAGTGTCGGCTTGAGCATCTTTTTGAGCTCGACGAACTCCATCCAGCCGCTCTTGTCCGGGTCGTAATCGTCGAAGAGGTCGTCAATGACCTTGGCCGGCAGCTCGACGCCCAGCAGCGGCATGGCTCTGTGGAACTCGGGTCTCGAAATCTTCCCATCGCCGTTGGCATCCCAGGCACGGAAGAGGTCGATGACACGCATCGCGTTCCTCTGGAGTGCCTCGCGCAGCTGCGGTGCGAGAGGGTTGGCCACGTCGAACTTGACCATCTCAAGCTCTCCAGCCGCGCCTATCGTTACTACCCGACGGTCCCCGAGCCAATGCTTGAGCTCCGAGAGGGAGATGACCCCGCCACGATCTGTGTCGATCTGATCAAACGCCACTTGGGCCACCGCCTTCATGTGCGTGTGCCAAAGCTGGCCGTCGCCGACAAAGTGCTCCATGTTGCGCAAAAACTCCCTCTTGGTGAGACGATCGTCTCCCTCCGCATCCCACGCGCGCACCCAATCGGAGGCGTCCAGGCCCCTCTCGAGAAGCAATTGACGAATCTGGGCACGAAACGACTCAGCGTCCCAGTGCTTCTCGGCATCCTTGGGCGGCTGTCTTTCGCAGCTGCCTCGGCAGCTGGCGTCCTCAAACGCAGCCTCCGCGCTCGCTCGCGCCTTTTCGAGGTCCTTGAAGGTCATGCTCATCATCGCGTTTCGGCGCTTGGCGACAGCGCTCATCTCGCCGCGAAGCCAGGCGCTCACCTCCTCCATCGCGACGCGCCCGGACTGGTCCGCGTCGATCTGGTCATAGATCTCGTACACGACGAACTTGGGCCCTTGAAAGCCGAGCGTCGTCTCGAAGGCATGCACGAATTCCATAATCGAGATCGTCGAGCGCTCGCACGAGGTACGTAGGATCGTCGTCAAGCTAAGGGGCTGCTTCTCGAGCATCTTCTCCAAGTTGAGCCTGGCCTCCTCGGGATCGCGGCCGGTGAAGCTGAAACCCGTCGTGTCGATACGCAGCGCACGGCCGGAGCCGGTGCAGACCGGATGGTGCGCTTCGACGCTGAGCGCCACCAGGAAGCTTTTCATGAGCTCGGACATGTCTGCACTCGCCGAGGTACGGTTCCTGATCATGTCCATGAAGCGATGGATTAGAATGTGACCGTGGCCATCCTTGGGTAGCTCGGCGGCCAGGCTGTCAGCGATCTCGAGGAAGCCCATGTCGTCGCATAGGCAACGGAACTCGAGCACGTCCATCGTGTCAAGACCACCACCATGTTGGCGACTGCTGTGGTCCAGCGCCCTGTCATACTTCCTGAAGACAGCGTCGAGGCCCGAGCCCGTCATTTTGGCCGATAGGCTCAAGGTTGACAGGAAGAATTCCTGCTTCGAGACACGGCCGTCGCCATCGATGTCTACCAGATCGAACAGCTGCTTGAGCTCGTCACGGCTCCTCTGGCTGACAAATTGTGTGGGCAACGTGAGCACGAACTCCTCGAAGCTGAGATCGCCGCTGGCGTCCAGGTCGACATGGTAAAACTGCTTTTTCGCCTTGCGCACGAGGCTTCGCGTCTCATCTGCCGCCCGGTCGACGTGCGCCTTGTGACGGGTCCCCTGCATGGATTTCGTGAATGTCAACGTTCACGAAACCCCTCGTGAACGTTAACACGATAGACGCGACAACCGGTGCTACGGCTGTTGAGTCGGCCGCGGTTTCGCTCGTCGCGCTGTCGTGCGGGTTGTGTGTTGGTGGGTTGGATGGTTGTGAGGTTCGTCTGTGTGATCCGTGTGCCCGTGTGCGCCCGTGTGTCCCGTGTGTGACCCGTGTGTGTCCCGATTCCCCCCGGTGTCTTTTTACCGGTGCTACGGCACCGTTACCGCCCGCTCAGAAAACACGAGTAACTACAGTGTAACTACTGAACATGTGGTCTGACTTGCCTTGACTGGCTCGCCCTTGTGAGGAGGGCCCACTTGTGCTTCCGAGCGCAGGATTCCAGGTGATGGCGCTCGTGAGGGAGCTCGGCATCAATGTGCCTGGCTGGACAGACAGATAGACGAACAGACATTGAGGCGGGACTCTTCCCGCGGCCCCAGCTGCTGCAGCTTCAGCGCCGACGCCCCCGTGTGAAAACACGCAACAGGGTGTCGCTCGCCTCCACGTATGGGCTGGACGTGAATGGTACTCCCCTCTCACTCACGTGAGACGAGAGGTGCCGCGGCAGCGGTGTTTTCTGACACCGGTTTCGGAGAATTTCAAGTTCAAGTAACAGTCGTTAGCCTCGTTACGTGGCTCTTTTGCAAAGCGAGCTAGAAAAAAGCGATCGAGCGCAGCGCGCGCCATGGCCCTATGGCAGGCGCTCACGACGCCGGCATTGATTACGGCGTGCTCGCTGCGGACATCGCGGCAGATAACATGGCAGCTCACATCGCTGCCGTTTTGCAGTCGGCCGACGCCGTGATGGGTGGCCAGCAGCCTGATCGCGGTAGAATGACTTCCGGAATCCTAGCCGACAGCGCACTCGAGGAGGCCCCACCAGTGGAACACGTCTTCAACAACATGTCGGCCCGCCCAACTCGTCTTCATCTCGTCTTCAACCTGTCCGACGGTGTCGAAGAGGATCTGACGTTACCTGTCGACCAGCTCGCGCTGCAACTCGACTTTCACAATTCAAGCGACTCGCCCGTGCGCTTCCATATCAAGCGCAAAACACGGTGGTCAGATGGTAGCGAAATTCCCAGCGGCTGGTTCAAGTTTGATCCCGGCCAGGGAGTCATTGCTGGCAATACGACCCGGTCGGTGAAGCTGACAATTAAAAGACCAACAATTGCCATCGCTACGTTCCAGATTGAGTCAGACATCAGTGGGTCCCGTCCATGCACCTTGCGACTTCATCACCAGGAGCAGGCCACTATTGACGCTGAGAAGAGAGTGCGTGCACGGGCCTCCATTCGGGACGCCGCAGGCAACCAGCTAGATATCGCGGTGAAACATGCGATAGCCATGGGTCTGCCTGCCGACGAGGCGCGCCGCCTGGCGGACGCGCAACGTATCGAAAAGGAAACGGCGGTGCAGGAGAGGGCGAAGGCCAAGAAGGCGGCGGCCGAGACGCCGGCCGAGGCTGAAGAGGAGCACTTTGCAGGTGAGGCCAAACGGTGGTGGGGCGCAAAGGTGGAAGCCATGCTTGTTAAGGCGAGTGCGGAGTGGCGGCAAGCGGGAAGCATCGCAGTCTCATCGACCGACTGGCCAACAAACCCACTTGCCCGGAAAGAGGCGGAGAAGGTGATTGCCGCCCTCGCCAAGAGCTCCGATCGAGCGAGCGTCGAAGCGGCCGAGGGGATGCTTAAGAAGCAGCTGCTCAAGCAATGGGCGCACTCGAAGGCGTACCTTGCGGTGGCGTACACGTGCACTCCGAACCTCAAAGAGTACGCAGGCGATGCAAAAGACATGATCGAAGAGTATATGGAGATGGCGGAAAAGGAGGGCGCGAGAATCGTGCCTGCGGTGCTACTTGCTGTCGCGCGGCTGTGCTCCGAAGCAAAGGATGACGAGTTCAAAGCGGCGTGTCTCCGGCGGTGTTACGTGCATGAGACGCAGGCGCTGCTGACCGCTGACGAGCAGCGCATTGCCAGCTCGCCGGTTGGAGCAAAGCTCAAACCGCCTTTGATGCCACCGGCAACGAGCAACGGCGAGACGCCGATGGCGCGCTGGAAGCGGCTCAAGGCCGAGCCCGGCGCGAAGCCGAGTCCGTCGCTCGACAAGCTCATGGAGATGATTGGGTTGAAGAGCGTCAAGGAGGAAGCGCTCGAACTGTACACTCGCGTGCTGCGCGAGCAAGGGCTCGCCGCGGACCGCCGTCAGCCGTTCGCGCACAACTTCGCATTTCTGGGCAATCCTGGCACGGGCAAAACTTCCGTTGCCAAGCTTTTCGGCAAGATCCTCAAGGAGACGGGCGCGCGTGAAAAGGACGTGTTCGTCGTGTCAAAGGGCGAGGAGCTTGCTCGCGACGGCGCCGACAAAGCCGCAAAGCTGATCAGCTCGGCAATGGGCGGCGTCCTTTTCATCGATGAAGCGTACGCTCTCGAGCCCTTGACTAATACCGAAGGGAAGGCGGTGGCGATGCAGCTGCTCGATGTGGCTGAGGACAGGCGCAATGATCTGACAATCATCATCGCTGGCTACAAGGAAGACATAGAGACCAAGCTGTTCGGCTTCAATTCCGGATTCAGCTCCCGATTCAGCTGTCAGATCACCTTCGAGGACTACACCGAGCCCGAACTCGCCGAGATCTTCCAGTCGAAGTGCAAAGAGATGAAGGTGCCTCCAGAGAAGCATGTCGTGGAAGTTGCTGCGCGACGCCTTGCTCGTGGTCGTGGAGCCAAGGGATTCGGAAACGCTCGCGCCGTCCGCATCCTCTTCGATAAGGCCCGCAGCCGTGCGCTTGTCCGCGACGCCGCCCTAACCTCGCTGAAAGTCATCGACGTCATCGGGCCGCGTCCTGATCGGGACAACGTGCCCGACCTCGGCCGAGCACTGGACGAGCTTCAAGAGATGATCGGCCTCGACAGCGTCAAGCAGTCGATCGAGCGGATCGTCACCCTCGCGCAGACCAACTACGACAAGGAGCTCAAGGGCTCTCCCCCGTTCCTGATCCCGCTCAATCGAGTCTTCTTGGGCAATCCTGGCACGGGCAAGACGACGGTTGCCAAGATCTACGGACGCATCCTCAAGGGTTTGGACTACCTTTCCGACGGCAAGGTTGAGCTCAAGCAGCCGAGCGATCTCGTAGGCGAACACGTCGGCTCGACAGCCCAGCGCACCTCGGCGCTCATCGGACGGTGTATGGGCAAGGTGCTGCTCATTGACGAGGCGTATGCCCTCAACAACAACACCTACGGCCACGAAGCGATCGACGCGCTTGTTGGCTTAGTCCACGGCGCGCCGGGAGAGGACATTGCGGTGGTCCTCATCGGGTACGAGAAGCAGATGAAGAAGATGTTCCGCGAGGTCAACAACGGGCTCACACGCCGGTTTGGCCTCGACGATGCCTTCCGCTTTGAGGACTTCTCTGACAAGGATCTCGACCGAATCATCCTCAAAGAAGCGGGTGGCCTGCGCATCAAGATGGACCCCGTTCGCATCAAAGTCATCAAGGCGCTCGCAGGGCAGCGCGCGCGGCCCAATTTTGGCAATGCTGGAGCGGTCGTTGCAATGGTCGCACGTGCAAAGGAACGCATGAATTCTCGCGACACGGCTTCTCAGGAGCTCACACTGAGTGACTTTGGGCTTGACCGTGTTGATGGCGACGGCCTGGCCGCTCTCAAAGGGCTGTGCAAGATCGAGGAAATCCGCAAAATGCTTGGTCAACTCAAGGCCACACTCGAGCAGTGCGATCGCGATGGCAAAGACCGCTCAGAGTACCTTCGGTCGTACCTGTTCTTGGGGGGGCCGGGGACAGGGAAAACGACGGTTGCACGGGCAATGGCGCAGATCCTCAACGAGCTCGGCGTGCTCGGCACCGACAAAATCGTCATCTGCAGCGCGCTCGATCTGCAGGGCAGCTACGAAGGCCAAACGAAGGACAAGGTCAATGAGAAGATGTTGGAGGCGCAGGGGGGCGTCCTTTTTATAGACGAGGCGTACACTCTTGGAGGTGGCACAGGCAGCGGGGCATTCTCGCAAGAGGCGGTCGACCAGCTCGTGAAATTGATGACCGACCCAGAACATCTCAAGAAGACGGTCGTGATCCTTGCAGGCTACAAGGATCCCATGGAGCAGATGATGAGGCACGCAAACCCAGGGCTGCGCAGCCGCTTCGAAGGGCGCATCGAGTTCCCGGACTGGAGCGCCGACGACTGCGTTGCGTCCATCCGTCAAAAGTGTGAGGGCGAGAACATTCGGCTCAGGAGTGACGCCGAGCAGCGGCTTTTGCACTCGCTTCGTGAGATCGAGAAGCGGCCGGGATGGGCAAATGCGCGCGACAGTGTCACGACCTACCGCCTACTTTACGAAGCCCGAGCGCAGCGCTCAAAGGCGGAGGCGGAGGCGTGCTTCACGGTGGAGGATGTCGCTGCGGCGATGGCGAGCCTGAAGGCGCAGCGGCCGCCCGGCGAGTCTGTCCGAGACGCGAACGGCTTTGTTAAAGAAACAGGTAATACGATGCCCCGCCCGCCTCCATCGGCACCGCCACCACAGCGGTATAGCGAGTGTCAGCTCGTGGACTTTGAAGAAGTGGAGATGCCACACGCTTCTGTGCAACACGACGCCCAGCACGACGCTCAGCGCGACGATGGCGAAGGTGGGGATCCAGTATATGCCGCTCTGCTCATCGCATGCCGTGAAGAGGGTTATGACAAGGATCATGAGACGCGTAAGAAGCTGGTCACGATCCTAGCGGCAGTGCACGAGGATGGCAAGGACTTCCCTGCGAATATCATGGACCGGGTCGTCGAGAAGACCAAGTTGAGCCAGGTGAAGGCGCATGCGCTGCTCAAGCCGCAGGTCGTGAAAGTTCTCACTGCGATGCGCGAGGCCGTGCAGAAGGAGGAGGAACGCCTCGCCGAGCTCCGCCTGGTTGAAGAGCGATTGGCGGCTGCGCAGGCTGAAGCTGTCAGGCTTGCGGCCGAAGCGGCGGCGAAGGCCGAAGCGGCAGCGGCGGCCGAAGCGGCAGCGGCGGCCGAAGCGGCAGTTGCAGCAAAGGCGGAGCATCAACGCGTGCAAGAGCAGTATAAGAAGGAGGCGCTCGTCCGCGAGAAGATCCGCCAGAAGGCGCTCTGCCCCGCCGGCTTCGACTGGCACCGCGAGAGGGGCGGCTGGCGCTGCAATGGCGGCTCGCACTTCATCAGCAACGACCAGCTGCCGACGGTGTGATGAGGGGGCGACGGAAAAGGAAGGAAAAGCAGCAGCTTCGCATGCGTGCGTGTGCGAGATGGGCTTCTCATGGTACAGGAGCGGCGGAGGGTGGAAGTGCACGGGCGGGGTGTTGTAACGCCTCGCGTCGGGCCCACTCGCAGTTGACCTACCCGCGTATCTAGAGCCCGTGCGTGATCCTAAATCTCGAAAATCTCGTAAATGAAAGTCATCTCGTCCCGACGCATCCTTCCTCGCTCCCACTTCGCTCTTCGGGCCTGTTTCGCCTGACGGTCGCGACTGGCGACTCGCGCGAGGGCCGAGGCCATGCCATCAACACTTGTGAAGGAGAAGAGAGGTGTTCTCTCGACAGCCTCGGGACCAGAAAAGGCACCAACTTGAAGACACCTCACCTCACTTGGTCACTGTCGAAGTGGAGTATCCTGTGGGCGACTTCCAACTTGGACTTCCTCTTCAACGTGGGGTGGTTACTAATTGCGTGGACACTCAGGCCAGGGAATCCAAAGGGAGGGGGGCGAGGGCCCGCCCGCGGAAATAAGAAGATGGCGATCAATCCTGTATAGCGTCTCTGAAACTATTGCTCTGAAAAAAGAGTAGGCGCGCGCTGTCACACCCGGATCCCGGTGGGGGTTGGTGGTGCTGGGCATGGGTGGTGGGACGGGGAAAAGAACTTTTGGCGATCGAGACGAGAGCGGTGCACCCGTGGGTCGAGTGCGCGGCCACTCTTGCAATTGCACTCTTGTAGAGGCGTCGAGGCACGGATTCGGCGCGACGTGGTCGCGCGTCTCCGCCTCTCGCCGTCTCGCGCGGGGTCCCCAACGTCAGCGGCGCGTGCCTTCATCTCACCTACCGCCTTCGAGCAGACGCGGGCAGGTGCTCTGGGAGCGGGAGGTGGCCGGGTTGGGTTCGCAGGGGGCGGCCTCTTCTGTAGTCACTCTGTAGAGTCGGCCCAGCCGGGTCGCGCGCGCGGGTCTTCTCGTGGTCGTCTGTGTGAGTCGGTTCGGTTCTGAGGTTCAACCTTGTGTGTTACCCGCGTTTTCTTACCGTCGGAGAAGCGTACAGGACGGAAACACGCGACAACCGGTGCTACGGCACTGTTCTTGCCCGCTCAGAATACACGCGTGCAACTACATGTGAGTCAATTCAATTCACGTCCAGTTGTGTAGAGTTGACTTGACGTGACTTGACTTGACGTCCTGCATCCCTTTTGTCTCGTGAATTTGAACCGACGGGACGCCGTTTCGCCCCTCGCAGAACCGACGGGACTCGTTTCGAGGCTCGCTGGGCTTTCCACAGGAAAATAGGTCAGCCAATTCAAGAGAGAAGCACATTCCCTGGCCCCTAAACACGTGGCCTAAGTGGCCCCCCCCTCCGGGGGGGGCCGCCCCCCCTCCGGGGGGGCACCTGAGGTTTCCCAACTTTTTGTAACCACCACACGGAAGTGAAGCACCCCACAGGACACTTACCATGGCTGTGGACGCACTTCTGCTTCCGCGGGCTGTGGGAAGACGAGATGTTTGCTCGTCAGGCACTTTCCGGGGGAGGCGGTTTTTCCGCAGTGTGGGATCCTGGGAGTGGCACCGACTTTCGTG
>ENA-UOXP01000154-UOXP01000154.1-mixed-culture-metagenome-genome-assembly--contig:-NODE-154-length-49382-cov-5.877775_pt1 | contig 49382 bp, 41 predicted proteins | sample MGYA00238161_ERZ761639 | MGnify/ENA primary metagenome ERZ761639 (study PRJEB28913, sample SAMN08776760) | mixed culture metagenome | isolation source: Freshwater growth medium | place: USA...
CCCGAACAACGCGTTAGCGCGCGCCAAAATCGCCAAAGCCCATTTTTTCTTAGGTGAAGTGGCTTCATCTAAAACCGAGTTTAATTATTTGCTTAACCAAAATCCTTCTGCTGAAACCGCCAAAGCCATTGAAAAGTATTTATCGGCAATCGATAAAGCCATGGGAATAAGCACGACTTATCATGGCTTTTTAGAGACGGGGCTGGGCTGGGATAGTAATGTGAATAGCGCCACCGGTGCGAATAGTATATCGGTGCCCGTGTTTGGTGGGCTCAACTTTACCTTCGCGGATGAAGCCAAAAAGAAGTCTGACACTTTTTTTAGTCTAGCAGGTGGAGCAGGCTTTCGCATTCCGGCCTCTGAGCAGGTGGCTTTTATTGGGAATGTGCAATTTGCCAAACGCATTAATCAAACGTATCACGCGTTTGAAACCGCAGCGATTGATTTGAACTTGGGTGTGCAAATTAAGCAGGATGACAATAGTTATACGTTAGCAGTGCAAGATGGTCACTTTTATGTGGACGATGCCACGTTTCGTCATGCTTATGGTGCTACCGCACAATGGCAGAAGAATATAGATCCACAAAATCAAGCAAGCGTGTATGGCCAATATGCCAAACTTGAATATGAGGATAGCTCAATCCGTGATGCAGATCGCTATGTTTTTGGGCTCAACTATGCGCATGCGTTTGAGGCCAGCACAAACCCAGTGGTGTTTTTTGGGGCATACGTTGCGCAAGAAGATGCCGTGAGAGCGAATGCGCGATTCTTAGACCAAGATATTTATGGCGTGCGTGCTGGTGGCCAATTGGTTGTTGCGCCAAGTTGGTTGGCCTATGTGTCCGCTGGTTTTGAGTCACGCGATCACAAAGCGGAAGATTTAGCATTCCTACGCAAACGCAAAGATGAGCAATATGACATTACCTTGGGTGTGAATTATGTACCAGCACGCTACTGGACAGTGAAGCCACAAATTAGCCTGATTAAAAATGAATCCAATATTGAATTAAATGCATTTGAGCGTGCCACGATGTCTATTCAGATTCGCCGTGATTTTGATTGGTAACGCTCAATCACAAATGCTTGTGGTCAATCCTCTGATTCGCGCTTAAAATTCCGTCATGAACAGTTTATTTCAACCTGTGAGTCCGCAAGCCCCTCTGGCAGAACAGCTCAGACCGAAATCTATTGAGGATGTCGTCGGGCAAACGCACTTACTTGGCGAGGGCAAACCCCTGCGCCGAGCATTTGAATCAGGTAAGTTGCCCTCTATGATTTTATGGGGGCCGCCAGGTGTAGGTAAAACCACATTAGCGAGGTTGATTGCCAATACCGCTGATGCAGAGTTTATTCCTTTGTCTGCAGTATTGTCAGGCATTAAAGACATCCGTGAGGCGGTAGAACGTGCGGACCAGATTTTGCAGCAGACAGGGCGCAAAACTATTTTGTTTGTGGACGAGGTACACCGCTTTAATAAAGGTCAGCAAGATGCCTTTTTGCCGTTTGTGGAAAGTGGCCTGATTACCTTTATTGGCGCAACAACTGAGAATCCATCGTTTGAAGTGAATAGTGCGTTGCTGAGTCGTGCACAAGTATTTGTGCTGAGTGCGCTGTCAGAGCCAGAGCTAGCTTTGCTATTAGAGCGAGCCCGCTTACTGATGGCACCAGAGGTGCAACTGAATGCAGATGTCATAGAACAAGTGCTTGCATATGCCGATGGTGATGCTAGACGATTGCTGAATTTTGTTGAAGGCTTATTGAATAGCGCCATCTCTAGCAAAACTGAGGTGATTGATGCTGAATTTTTACAAGCTAGCATGGCAAGCAAAATGCGTCGGTTTGATAAAGGTGGAGAAGCTTTTTACGATCAAATCTCAGCACTGCATAAATCAGTACGTGGCTCTAATCCAGACGCTGCGTTGTATTGGTTTTTGCGCATGATTGATGGCGGTGCGGACCCATTGTATTTAGGTCGTCGCATCATACGTATGGCAATTGAGGACATAGGCATTGCTGACCCACGTGCGCAAACCATGGCGTTAGAAGCTTGCCAAATTTATGAGCGTTTGGGCTCGCCCGAAGGTGAGTTGGCACTATCCAACGCCGTGATTTATTTGGCAGTTGCGCCTAAAAGCAATGCGGCTTATATGGCGTATAACCAAGCCAAAGCATTTGTAGGGCAAGATAAATCGCGCCCTGTCCCGCTGCATTTGCGCAATGCTCCGACAAAACTGATGAAGGCATTAGATTATGGTAAAGAGTACCGCTATGCACACAATGAGCCAGATGCGTATGCGGCAGGTGAACATTACTTCCCTGAAGATTTGCAAGCGATTCAGTTTTATAGCCCCACACCGCGTGGTTTGGAAGGTAAAATAGCGGAAAAATTAGCACGCTTGCGCGAGCTAGATCTACAACGCGATCGAAAAGAAAAGAAATAGAGACTACATGTTAGACATACAACAATTACGCAATGATTTAGACAATGTAGTAGCCAAGTTGGCCAGCCGCAAATTTGTATTTGATACTGCCACATTCAGTGCATTAGAAGCTGAGCGCAAAGTGGTGCAAACCCGCACGCAGGACTTGCAAGCAAAGCGTAACAATACTTCCAAGCAAATTGGTATTGCTAAATCAAAAGGCGAGGATGTCAGTGCCATCATGGCGGAAGTGGCCGGTTTGGGTGAGCAGTTAAAAGCCGATGAAGCAAGGTTACTTGAGATTCAATCCGAGTTGCAGAACCTGCTACTGAATGTGCCCAATCTTCCGCACGAAAGTGTGCCTGTAGGGAATGATGAAACAAACAATGTGGAAGTGCGCAAAGTGGGATCACCACGTAGTTTTGATTTTGAGATTAAAGACCATACGGATGTAGGCACGCCACTAGGTTTGGATTTTGATACTGGCGCTAAATTATCAGGTGCACGTTTTACCTTAATGCGCGGCAAGATAGCTAAATTGCATCGTGCATTAGCGCAATTTATGCTGGACACGCAAACCGAGCAGCATGGGTATGAAGAGTGCTACACGCCATATATAGTTAATAAAGAAACGCTCTTGGGTACTGGGCAATTACCAAAATTTGGAGTCGATTTGTTTAGTGTGTCTCGAACGATGTACGAATTAAGAGAGATATATAACAAAGGAGGAGAAGTCGATGATATTGCTGGCTTACTAAACTCTGATGAATATTACTTGATTCCAACATCAGAAGTTACGCTGACGAATACAGTCCGTGATGAGATTGTTGCAGCGGAATCGTTACCTATTAAGCTCACCGCACATACGCCATGCTTTCGTTCAGAGGCAGGCTCTTATGGCAAAGATACCAAGGGCATGATACGTCAGCACCAGTTTGATAAAGTCGAAATGGTGCAGATTGTGCATCCAGACAAAAGCTACGAAGCGCTTGAAGAAATGGTGGGGCATGCGGAAAACATCTTAAAAGCATTGGAGTTGCCTTACCGCGTTGTGTCACTTTGCACTGGCGATATGGGCTTTGGCGCTTCTAAAACCTACGATTTAGAAGTATGGTTGCCCGCACAAAATACCTATCGTGAGATTTCATCTGTATCTAATTGCGAAGCGTTTCAAGCACGTCGTTTACAGGCGCGTTTTAGAAACGCACAAGGCAAACCAGAGTTAGTACATACCTTAAATGGCTCTGGTTTGGCAGTAGGGCGCACGTTGGTGGCGGTATTAGAAAATTATCAAAATGCCGATGGTAGCGTGACAATTCCTAAAGTGCTTCAACCTTATATGAATAATAAAACAGCGATCACTGTTTAGCTTTTATCCACTCAGCTGCTTAATAAGATTCAGTATTATTAAGCAGCTCCATCGCTTTAAATAAGCAATAGTTCAAGCAAGTAATAGTCAATTCTCAGCGATCTTAAATGGCTCGAGGTCTGGGCTATGGCTAGGTTGATGTTTTAGCAAAATCTGATAGTAACTTCTCACCGATTCTGTATAAATAATGGGGCCGCCGCAGCTACAGTAGCCGTGTTTTGCCCGAGTATAATATTGCGGGTCGTTCAGTTTCAGTAAAGTTGTTTTAACATCGGCCCAGCTATCTGGGTTAAGCCCTAGGCGCTGTGCTAATACACGTGCATCTTCAAGGTGGCCTACGCCATTATTGTAGGCAGCCAGCGCAAAGTAAGTGCGGTCTGGCTCTGGAATACGCTCAGGAAAGCGATCTTTCATCCATAAAAAGAACTTGGCGCCAGCGGGTATGCTTTGTTTGGGGTCTAGTCTGTCTTGCACATTCATCATGTCTGAGGTTTGCTCCGTGAGCATCATCAGTCCGCGCACATTGGTGGGGGAGGTGCTAAAGGTATCCCAATGTGACTCCTGATAACTAATCGCCGCAAGTAAGCGCCAGTCGACATCTGTAATATCTTGTGCCTCTTTGAATAAGCGCGTGTATTTTGGCAAGAGTGTGCGCGTGCGCGCTAAAAACGTTTTGACATCAATGGTTTTTAGACGCGTGGTATTGCCGTGATAGCGATCGATTAAACTGCGTAATGTGCCATCACGTTTAACTTCTTTAAAATAAGCATTGATCTGATTTAATAACGCTGGATTTCTATCTCGTGCAACTGCCCATGCAATTTTTTCAGGCTCACCTACAGCAAAAGCAGTTTGAATATTAGGATAGTAATATTGCATCACAGCAAGTAAGTGGCTGTCTGCAATGGTGTAATCAATTTCCTCCTGGGCTAGGGCCTCTAATAATTGTTCAGAGCTGGTGTTTTCAATTTCATCCCAAACCAGCCCCGTATGTTGCTTGCCTAGTTTCCGTATGCGCTCTGCAAAGCTGGTACCGGCAGGCACTGCAATAATGTGACCATCTAACGCAGATAAATTTTTGGGTCTTTTATTGCGGTCACGGTTAAACGCCAAATGCTGTTGTACTTGATGATAGGGTTCAGAGAAGTCAATGATGTTTTTACGCTCGATAGTCACAGAAATATCGGCTGCAGCAATATCGGCTTTATTGGAAAGTAAGGTGGGGATGATTTTAGAGAAGCTATCGACTACGATGAATTTAGCCTGGTAATCGGGCCCTAAGCTTTTCACAAAGCGTGTGGCAAGCTCATATTCCAATCCCGCCTCGTTATCGGATTCGTTTATATAATAGGTATTTGGACTATTGATGGTCACAAACCGAATAACTTTGGGGTCGTTCACCACTTTTGGTTTGTTTTGCGAAGGGAATGCATTGTCCTCGCTACAGCCTAGTAGCATCAGCATCATTAACCCAACAGTGAGTCGAATCAGGCGCACAGTCAATTCTTAAGAGCGGATAGGCGCAGGCTACTTCCAGCGCTCTTCTACCTGCTGACTATCTGCAATTAAAATGCCATGTGCTAACGCACAGAAAATACCATGCTCCACTACGCCTGGCACATTGTTTAGCAGTTGATTTAGGTTTGCTTCATCTAGTTCTGGTGGAAAGCGCATATCCAATACCAAGCTGCCATAACTGGTGATACTTAAACCATCTTTAGCTGCGTTTGGGCGTAAATCACCTACACCGCCTAGCGCTTCAATACTCTTTTTGGCAGCTTGCCAAGCAAATGGCATCACTTCGATAGGAATAGGGAAGTTGGTCCCGATTTTATCAACGAGTTTACTTTTATCTGCGACCACTAAGAATTGCTTGGCCGCTTTAGCCAACAGTTTCTCCATGACTAAATCGTAGCCACGGCCTTTTAATAAAGTCATTGTCGGTGTGATTTCATCAGCCCCATCGACGTATAAATCAATCTCGGCAATTTGCTGCAACCCTATCACGTTCAAACCCAAACTTTGCGCTTTGATCATGCTGATGTTAGAGCTGGCAATGGTAGTGACCTTCAGCCCATCTTCGCGTTGTTTAAGTGCTAACTCTTCAATAAAGAAATTGGCTGTAGAGCCAGTACCCAGCCCAACTAACATTCCAGATTGCACATAATTGGCAGCGTGTATGGCAACAAGTTGTTTCTCGTTCATGTGCTGTCCCCTCATATTAAAGCGATATTGTTATATGGATCGCGTGGAAATAATGCTGAAATAATACGCGATACAATGATTTGATGTGAGTGCCATTGACTGCTTATTTAGATGTGTAAGCAGACTGCAGCACGCATATTTGTTGAACAACTTTAAAACGCACAATCTATTCACGTGCTTGCAGTTATAATAGGCAATGTTTGGCGTTAATCCAAGTTTTTCTTCTTCATCTTAGCTATTTTCAACATTCATTTATGGTCTTATCTCAACCGTCGGTTGGTCATCCTGTACGTTTTTCTTATGCTGCCAATGGCTTAGATAGCGTTGCGCTGTCTTCGTTGGCTTGTCGCTTAAAAACAACACACGCACCCTTGGTGATTGTGACCGCCAACGCGTTTGAAGCACAACGTTTGTTAGAAGAAATACCATTCTTTGCACCTGATTTAAAAGTCAATTTATTGCCCGACTGGGAGACCTTGCCGTATGACGTATTTTCTCCGCACCCAGACTTAATTTCAGAACGTTTGGCCACGCTATATCAAATCAGCCAAAACAGTAGTGATGTGATTATTGTGCCGATGGCAACCGCGTTATTGCGTTTGCCGCCTGTCGCGTTTCTTTCTGCTCATACTTTTATGCTCAAAAAAGGGCAGCAGCTCGATTTAGAGGCACTTAGAAATCAATGCGCCCATGCTGGCTATCACCACGTTAGTCAAGTGATGAGTCCGGGCGAGTTTAGTGTGCGTGGCGGGTTAGTCGATTTGTTCCCCATGGGCAGTGTGCTGCCTTATCGCATTGATTTGTTTGATGCTGAAATTGAGACCATACGCACGTTTGATATTGATACGCAGCGTAGTCTATATCCCGTGCCGGAAATTCGGTTATTGCCAGCGCGAGAATTTCCATTGGATGAAGCGGGTATTGCTAAGTTTCGTAGCCAATTCAGAGAGCACTTCGAGGGCGATCCACAACGCGCCAAAATTTACAAAGACGTAAGCAAAGGCACAGCCAGTGGTGGCATTGAATGGTATCTACCTTTATTTTTTGATGCCACTGCCACTATTTTTGATTACCTACCCAAGCAAGCTGTGCTGTGTTTACACGGCACCCTAGACAAAGCAGCGCAAAGCTTTTGGTTTGATGCCACTTCGCGTTATCGCTTGATGGCGCATGACCCAGAAAAACCCATCTTGCAGCCAGAAGTATTGCTACTCAAAACAGATACATTTTTTAGCCAAACCCACAATTTTGCCATCGTGCAAGCGCAGCTAGACCCTGCGAACCCTTTACCCGCGATTGATGTAGACAGGCGCGCTGAACATCCGCTACACAAACTCAATGCATTTATGGCGCAGACACAACAACGTGTGCTGATTGTGGCAGAGAGCTTAGGCCGACGCGAAACCATGTTGCAGTTGTTTAATGAGCATGGGCTACAAGTACAAACGTGCGAGTCATGGGCGGAGTTTGTGCAAGCGACCGCGCCTGTGATGTTGGCAGTATCTGCACTGCATACAGGCTTTATGGATGATGCCTATGCTGTCATTACAGAAGCTGAGTTGTATGCCTCAACTGTGCGTCAGCAACGTCGCCGCGATAAAGAAAAAGCGCGCAATACCGAAGGGATGCTCAAAGATTTATCTGAGTTACGTCTAGATGACCCTGTGGTACATGAGCAGCATGGCGTAGGACGTTATAAAGGCTTGGTCAATATTGACTTTGGTGAAGGTGAAACCGAATTATTGTTGTTGGAATACTTTGGCGAAGACAAGCTTTACGTGCCAGTCTCACAACTCTTCCTCATCTCCCGTTACTCTGGCGGGCCACCTGAGAGTGCGCCATTGCATCGTTTGGGCAGTGGTCAGTGGGAAAAAGCCAAGAAAAAAGCGCTCAAACAAATCCGTGATACAGCGGCCGAATTGTTGAATTTGTACGCGCAACGCGCTTCACGTAAAGGCCATGCGTTTACTTTGGGCTTGCATGATTACGAAGCATTCTGTGAGGGTTTTCCATTTGAGGAAACACCTGACCAGTTGGAGGCCATTGAGAATGTGATTAAAGACATGCAGTCTGGTCGCCCCATGGACAGGCTGGTGTGCGGTGATGTAGGGTTTGGTAAAACGGAAGTGGCGTTACGTGCTGCCTTTGTAGCAGTGATGGGCGGCAGACAAGTGGCCGTATTGGTGCCAACGACTTTATTGGCAGAACAACACTTTCAAAATTTCTGTGACCGCTTTGCCGATTGGCCAATTAAGATTGCAGAAATCTCGCGCTTTAGAACTGGCAAAGAACAAGCAGAAGCCTTACGTGGTTTGGCTGATGGCAAAATAGACATCATTATTGGTACGCATCGTTTAATTCAAAAAGATGTGAAATTTAAAAACCTTGGATTAGCGATTTTGGATGAAGAGCATCGTTTTGGTGTACGCCAAAAAGAGCAAATGAAAGCGTTGCGCGCAGAAGTAGACGTATTGACCCTCACCGCCACGCCTATACCGCGCACTTTGAGTATGGCGATGGAAGGTTTGCGCGAATTCTCTGTGATTTCCACACCACCGCAAAAACGGTTGGCCATCAAAACATTTCATACGGATTATTCCGACGGCATTATCCGTGAAGCGGTGATGCGCGAATTTAAACGTGGCGGGCAAGTGTACTTTTTACACAATGAAGTCGATACCATCTTTGTGCAAAAAGAAAAACTGGAAAAAATATTGCCAGAAGCACGCATTGCGATTGCGCATGGGCAGTTGCGAGAGCGCGAACTGGAATATGTGATGCGCGATTTTTATCAGCAACGCTCTAACTTGTTGCTGTGTACCACTATTATTGAAACTGGGATTGATGTGCCCACTGCCAATACCATCATCATGAACAAGGCCGATATGTTTGGCTTGGCGCAATTGCACCAACTACGTGGACGGGTAGGGCGTAGCCATCATCAGGCCTATGCTTATTTGCTTACTGACCCACATCGCAAAATAACGGCACAAGCACAAAAGCGTTTGGATGCGATTCAATTGCTTGAAGACTTAGGTGCAGGCTTCCATTTAGCGATGCATGATTTAGAAATTCGCGGAGCAGGTGAGCTATTGGGTGACAGCCAGAGTGGCGAAATGCAAGAAATTGGCTTTAGCTTGTATTCCGATATGCTCAATCATGCAGTGAAGCAACTTAAAGCGGGCAAAGAGCCCGATTTGGATGCGCCATTAGGCGTGACGACAGAAATTAATTTGCATACCCCTGCCTTGCTACCCAATAACTATTGCCCAGATGTGCATGAGCGTTTGGTCATTTATAAGCGACTTGCCAATTGTAACGACGATGATGCGTTAGATGCCATGCAAGAAGAGCTGATAGACCGTTTTGGCTTATTGCCAGAACCAGGTGAGGCATTAATGGCATGCCATCGTTTACGCATTGCCGCCAAACCACTGGGCATTATTAAAATTGATGCATCTGATGCTGCGATTCAATTGCAATTCAATATTAAAGCCGATATTGATCCAATGAAGTTAGTGAATTTACTGCAACGTGACAGACGTTGCCGCATGAACGGGCCAGACAAGTTAAGAGTTTCTGTGCAACTCGGCAATGTGAATCATAGAACCGAACTGATTAAAACCTTGCTGAAAGAGTTTGCTTAAAACTTAGGATCACGATTGCACTGGCAGCCAGTGCTAACGTTTCCCAACTATCCATCACAGGGTAATTAATTTTCCTAAGCTCACAAACAAAATTGCTTTTTGTATAGGTAACCGCTCATTTGCAAACAGCTGAGCGTAACCTTCTAATTGCGCTCTAAATTGTTCGGCAAATAATTTAAGCATAGTTTCATCTGCTTCTACACTGATAGTCGTCGTTTTATAATCAACAATCCACCGTGTGCCATTTTCAACAAATGTACGGTCAATAATTTTCTTGCTGACCTGCGTATCGCTAGCCGTTTCCATCGCTAACTCGCTCGTAGCCATGGGCCTTGCTTTTAATACCCATTGGCCATCGGTGCTATTGAGCGTGGTTTGTAATAAGTGAATGACATCATCAGCGGCATGTAAACTGATTGCATGCATATGCCCTTGTTGTTGCAACCAATTGTGCATCGCTGGTTTGCATTCTAGTAAACGCTGCGCTGTCCATTGTGCCAATCCTGTGCGACTAATCAATTCTAAATACAAGTGCGTAAGCGTGCCTTTGTCGGTAGACAGCGTGTCTGCCACCAACGTTTTAGGTGCTATGTGGTCGCTGTTAACGTTTGGTTGCACATGCGTTATCTGTACGTTTTGCAGTGCTGTTGGTAGAACGGGTTGTTCAAGACGCATTAACTTTGGAATGAAATCAGCCAACGTTTGTGTGTTCGTGTTTTGTAGTGGCTTGGCTTCGACCAGCTCAAAAAACTGTTGTATGCTTGGCCACAGCAGTTCCAACAGTGATTGCTTAGCAGGCGTGATATCGTTATTTTCTTTACGCTTGGCGATGGCTACCAAATGAAGTTTGCGTATGGTGCGTGTGGCTGCCACATAGAGCAAGCGCGCTGTTTCATTGTTAGCGCGTGTCGCCTCAAGTTGCTTAATGTAGTCGTAAATATTGGGTGCACTTTGTTTTTTTGTTTTGCTATAAGGTGCCGCAAGCAATTGAGTTCTACCCTCGGTTTGTACTTCTTCCCACAGCATCAAGGGTGCATCAGGCTGGCGGGGTTTTCGATTCAGCGCTGGTAAAACTACGCAGTCAAATTCCAAGCCTTTAGATTTGTGTATGGTTAAAAATTGGAGCTGTTCGTTGCCAGCTACATCGGGTTCAGCATAGAGTTTTTGCATGGCTGATTCTAATTGCGCAAAATCCAACACATGACCGTTAGCGAGTTTTTCTATTAAGTCAAAAAATGTTTGCACATCGCGGATATCCCCTGCGTTCACCAGCGTGCTACCTCCGCCTAGTTGTAGCCAAGTGCTTTCAATCCAACGGCGTAAAGGCATTCTGCCTTGATGTGCAAAGGCTTGCGCTAAAATGGATTGCACATGCTGTAAGCGCACTTTCCCATCTTCACTCAAGTGTTCACCATGCTGCATCAACTGCCAAATGGTGGCATGGCGGTCGTGCGCGCACAGTGAGTGCAAATCTGCAAGCGTTAGGCCGCACCAAGGCGCGCGCAATACGTTCAGCCAGTGCACACGGTCTGCCCGATGTAGCATAGCGCGCGTCAGCGAGAGTGCATCTTGCACAGTTTGGCGGGTATGTAAGGCCTCAATCTCAACGGCTTGGAATTTGAGATGTGGAAAATTACGCCGAATTTCAGATACTAAATCGTGTAAATGGGTGCGTGAACGCACTAGCACGGCAATACTTTGTTGCGCGTCGCGTTGCTGCTCTTGATCAATTAACTCTGCTACATATCGCGCTTCATAGGCGTTTGCGAGCGCACTTTCTTCATCACTTTGCACTACTAGAGGATGTACCTGCACCCCTTCATCCGCAATTGAGTCGCGCGTCGCAATAAAGTCACGGTATTTAATTGCTGCTTCTAAGGTGTTGTCTTCTTTTGGAAAAATATGGGTAAAGTGCTGGTTAATCCATTCAACTATTTTAGGGTGAGAGCGGTTATTGCGCGACAATTTGAGCGCTTGTAAAGGTAAATGCCCAATGCCATTGCTGGCCGCTTGTAGAAATAAACTCACATCGGCTTTACGAAAGCGGTAGATAGACTGCATGGGATCGCCCACGCAGAACAAGGTACGTTGGCCATTCGGCTCCCATCCTGCCGTTAAGAGTTCTAGTAATTCTTTTTGTGTAGCATTAGTGTCTTGAAATTCATCCACCAATAAATGCGCTATCTTGTAATCCAACTTTAAGGCTAAATCTGTGGCCCCTTGTTCATCATTGAGTGCATTAATCGCAGCACGTGCAATCGCCACAAAGTCAACTTCGCCAGCACTTTGAAACACTTGTAACAAATGTGCAGCGGCATATTGCAGTACAGAACTAAAGGCTTGCACAATGCGGCTGTTCTCTGCGAGGTCTTGCGCTGTGACCAATGGTAATTGACGTAACGAAAGCAGAGGCTTTGTATTCTGAACGCTATTAGTCACTTGTTCGAATGTTTCAATATGGGTTTTTTTATCAGGATGGTCCTTAGGGAAGCCCATTTTGACATTGAGGCCGCCAGTTTTGCGCAGTTCACCATCATTGGTGAATATTAATTGCAACAACACTAACCAATCATTTAGCTGATCTGCTTGAGTAGTTAAAGGCTCTTGCCAATCCAGTAATTGGTAGAATGCATGTTCTGCACCAAGGTTGTTTGCAACAAAGCGCGCAACTGGCATGAGCATGGTTTGCAATCTGTCGGGAAACGCTTGCTGAGCATCATGCAATTTATCTTGTATGCAACTGTTGAGGATATGTGCACATTGGGCAGAAATGACGTCCACACTGATGGCTTGATGTGTGCCGATCAATGGCAACCATTGCTCACGTTTTGCTAGCATGCTCGCCAATAAATCAGCCAACTTTTGCGTATCGTTTTGCATAAAGGTAAGCACAGTGCTAATGGGCGCATCTAATGCTTTTTCTTGTGCCACCATGGCGAGTGTCCGTTTTGCGGCTTCTAAATAATGCGCGTCTGGGTCGTCTGCCACTTTAGGTTGACCACCCAAACGGCTAAGCAACGGCATTTGTGCGGCCAAACTACTGCAAAGTGCATCAATCGTCAGAATACGTAAACGTGAAGGCTGGGCTAGTAACTGCCATTGTTGGCGCGCTGCATGCTGCAACGCTGCTAACGCCAACTGACGCGTTTGCTGTTTATGTGGTGCATCGATGGGCTCATTGTTTTGCGCAGCCTCTAGACTTTTTAAAATACGGTTGCGCATTTCTGCCGCGGCTTTATTGGTAAACGTGAGCGCAATGATTTCCTCAGGTGCATCTACCACAGCCAGCAGTTTTAAATAGCGCTGAGTCAGCAGTTCAGTTTTACCAGCACCTGCTGGCGCTTCCACAATATATGATTGAAGCGTTAACGCAGCAATTCGGTGCTGCGTATCTTGTAGAATTAAATCTGGCAAAATCAACTCTGGTGCAATCCCATTTGCTACAGTTTGTTGTGTCATGTCACGGCTCCCGAGTTTGGAAGCGCGGTTTGCTGCATCTCATACTGTAACTGCCGTTCAGGTAAACGCAGCAGTGGTTTGATTTCGCAATACATCAAGTCGTTTTCATCCTCAAACTGCACGCTAGCAACGCCATGTACTATTTCTTGCGCAAGTTGCGTTAGGCTGCTATGCCAGTGTGCGACAAGTGCTGGCATATGCTCAAATGCTTTAAAAGCTGAGTTGCTTTTGAGTTGATCAAAGGAGGTAATGTTAGGAATGCCCTCAGTATCGGCAACCCCAGTAAATTTAGACTCTTGAGCGTTTACTTTAGCAAAGCACACTGCAACCACATGCTGGTCTTTCAACACAATTGAGGCATATAAAGGCAACTGTGGCTCTTTGATTCTGGCATCGGTCCAACTACTCATTTTTGGGTCGCTGGCCCCAGTTTTGTAATCAATGATGACAAGACTACCGTCCTCTAATGCATCGATTCTATCAATACGGCAGACGATATCTAAGCCTGCAATCTGGATGGCATACTGTGCTTCACAGGCATCTACCCTAAAGTCATCACGCTGCTTTTCTAGGCTAAGCCAGCTGTGTATGAGCAGATTTAAGCGGTGATGTTCAAGCTTAATTAATTGGTCTGGTAAATCGTGTTTAAGTGGGACTAATGCTTGCTCGATGGCTTGATGCACCATGTGATTGAGCGCCGAATCATCTAATTGTTTGAGCGTTGTGGCATCTTTGCAAGCCAACCAAAAATACTGCAATACTGCATGCACTAAATTACCCCGCGTCATGCTATCTAGGCCATCGCTGGGTTCCTCTAATGCCTTGGCACCCAAGCGATATTGATAGTATGCCCAAGCTGGGCAAACGGCTTGGGCTGCAATTAATTGGCTTCCACCTTTTAAATTTTCCGAGGCTAAATAGGGCGGTGCCATGCTGTCATCCAGCATTTTTAACGATTGCGGCTGTGCCAGCGTTTCTGCCAAACTGGGTGCTAACACATCCCATGAAGTACTCGGGATATTGGCTAACAAAGGAGAAACTCGCAATTCTCGGTCACCATCTTGATGTGACCAAGAGAACAGCACTTCTTTGGCGCTATTGCATAATCGTGTATGAATGTTTTGTGCAAACGCAGCTTGTGCATCGGGGGTAGCGCCAGGGGTTTGTAATTGACGTTGCAGCGTGGCTGGTAATAGTGGATTAAGATCAGTGGCAGGCGGCCATAAATGGTCGTTCGTGCCCATCACCCAAATGCCGTCAATCGGTTGCTCTAAGTTCTCCAGCATACCAAGTAGCTGAATATGCACGTCTCCAGTCGCTTCTGGCATAAACATATGGTTGCGTGCAAGTTGTTGTAGCTTTTGTACGGCATCTTGCGCAGTTATATTTCCCGTGAGCTTATCAAGTGCAGCAAATGCCAATAACAGTTTGTCCCAAGCCTGTTTTGCCTGATATTCATGACTACTCAGTGGGTGTGTTTGTGACCAATTGACTTGGGCCAATAACGTTGTAAATGCTTGAGACCACGCTGAGGGTAATCTTGATGCAGTCCATTCACTTTGCGCCGCTAGCATATAGTTGAGATGTAAATTGAGTTGTGTAAGTGCAGCATTGTCTCGGGTTAAGGCCAACAATTGTGGCAAGCTTAATGTGCGTATCAATTGTTTGCGCATGCGTGCATCGGCAATGCAACGCGCATCATGTTCATGGAGTGCACTCCAATACACGTCGAGTAATAATGCGCTCAAGTCAGCCTGCGAAGTCGCTATGCGCGAGCTGCATAAACGTAATAATCTAAGTGATGTGCGACACATTGCCTGTTCATTTAGCATCAGCCCAACAGAAAAATCATAGATCCTTGGGGTTTCGTAAAGATTGGGCAATAGGGCTTCTGTATGAAACGTATCATCCAATAAATCACTCAACACGCGGCGCACATTGCTTTGTACAGGAGAAATAATGGCCAACTGTGCATTGGGGTTTTGTGCAAGTTGTTGCTTTGCCCATGCTACTGCCGCTCTACACTCTGCGTGTAAATCAAGAAATCCCGCTTGAACCACTTTGGGGTTTGCCACCGCAATTTGATGGCGCTCAATCTGTACGCCTTTTGCTTGCAAAATATGGATGAGCTTTTGCTCAAGTGGTGTCACGCGGTCAAACCCTGCCAAGGTAATGTGCTTGGGTATAGGGTAGGTAGATAGGGCAACCGCGTCGATTTGTTGTTGCAAACGCCATGCTGGGGTTACAGTTTGGTGTTGCTCGCACAATTTAAAAAAAGCATTGCGCCAGCGTAAAAACTGCTGCGTTTCTGCGTTGGTAAAATGCGCTTGAATATCTGCATCCGCAATTTGCCAGTTAATCAACATTTGATTGGCAGCGATAGCCGCTTTTGCCAAGCTAGGCACATCAAATAACGCTGCATAGGCATGTTTGGCTAAGCAGCTCTCAATGGCTTGTTGCCACAACATGCTCTCTGTAAAGCTATCTAATACGTTGGGGGTAAAGTAGGTGGCTGGCACTTCTCCCGCCAGCATTGCAAAGCTAGTGTAACTTTGCAACCACTGTTGTAAGGTCTGCACTTGGGGCGCTTGCCACTGCAGTGCGCCGCTTTGTATGAATTGCTGTATTTGTGCTTGGTACAGTTTTCGCGCTAGGCGCGCAGTGGAGCAGAGGGTGAGGGTAGATTCAGCAATTGCAGACATAAACGCATTCTAAACTACACCGCTAAATTGTTTACCTATTGAATGACTAAAAATCTACAAAAGTGTGTGTGATTTGTAAGATAATCTTGGGATGCAGTAAGCTTTTGTAAACATGGCTTAGAGGGAAATATTATGTTGGATGGTTTGGCAAAGTTTTTAAAATACACACTAGGTCTAGTGCTGATTCCGATAGGCTTATTTGTACTCTACACATGGGCAACCATCACTTGGGTGTACTCTTCTGGCGAGCGAGCGGGCTATGTGCAAAAACTCTCACACAAAGGTTGGATTTGTAAAACCTATGAAGGTGAATTGATATTGGTGTCTATGCCAGGCACACAAGCAGAAAAATTCTTTTTTTCAGTACGTGATGAAGCCGTCGCTAAGCGGATTAACCAAACTGTAGGCAAGCGTGTGCGTTTGATTTATTCAGAACATATTGGCGTGCCTACTTCTTGCTTTGGTGAAACACGCCACTTTGTGAGCGATGTGCAATTGTTAGATAATCCACAAATTGAGATGATCCAAAAAGATGATATTGAGTAACGATGGCAGCTAGTGACGAGAAAAACTACATCACCCCTGAGGGCTTTGCCACTTTGCAGGCTGAATTTCATCAATTGTACAAAGTAGAACGCCCAGAGGTGGTGCGGACGGTTTCTTGGGCAGCGGGCAATGGTGATCGTAGTGAAAATGGCGATTATATTTATGGCAAAAGAAGGTTGCGCCAAATTGATAGTCGTTGTCGACATTTAATGCGACGTATGGATTTGGCTGAAATTGTAGATAGCAGTTTGCAGCAACACCTAGAAAAAGTGTTTTTTGGCGCATGGGTGACGTTGTTTAACCTTGCGGACGATAGCGAACACACATACCGTATTGTGGGTAAAGATGAAATCGAGCCAACCAAAGGGTACATCAGTTGGATTTCACCGCTTGCCAAAGCCATGCTAGGCAAAAGCATTGGCGATACCGTGCGTGTGGTCACGCCCAAAGGGGAAGAAGCATTTGAAGTGGTTGAAATTCGGTTTACAGCGCTTGACGCCAAAAAAACATCAGCAACTGGTTGAACCATTCCTCAATTGGCCACATCTTAAATACAGAATGTTAAAACGCTACGCACGTCTTGTTGTTTATTTGTTAATGGTCTTATTGCCAACACAAGCGTTGGCCACGGCCAATATGCTGGTATGTAACGGCATGATGCAATCAAATAAGGTTGAGACTACACAAGCGGCCATGCCGTGCCATCAAGACATGACGAGCGTTCAATCAGAACACAACACCGATACAAAACAGTCTCATCACTCTCTTTGCATGAGCGTATGTGCAAGCCTGTGTGCTTTAACGGCCATTCTGCTACAGCCGCAATTGGTTTACTCAGTGAATATTTCGCAACCAATTGATTTTAAACATCTAAGCTACGTATCTATCACACCTTCAAGTCTGCAACGCCCACCCATCTCTTTTATCTTATAGCCTAATTCCGTCCAAATTTTGGACACAAATTATTAGCCTTGATGGCAATTCACTCGTCATCAAGCTGGTTAGATAAAGGAATCATCATGTATCACACACGTATTAAAACACTACTGACTGCTTCGGCAGTCATGTGCAGTGTTTCCGCACACAGCGCGCCCATGGGGTTTAGTGAATCTTTCATGGCCATGGGCGATTTCAATAACAATTGGCGCGAGCTCAACATGAATTATGCTACTACGCCGCGCGATGCCTTTGGCGTAGGGGCAACTTATATGCGCGCGGATGACAACATGAAATCGCGTACGCTGGAAGAGTTCACCTACACCCGCTTAATTCAACGTTGGAACCTGCCGCACGCGCAGGCAAACTTGTGGTTCCAAGGAGGCATAGGGGCACTGCAAGGTCTAGATAAAACTCTAGCTGAAAATCATCGCTTTGATAAAGTGATGGTGACACCTGGTGTGCAGTTTGATTACGAAACGACACGACTCTACTTTCAAGCTGCGCATCGCCTCTATCGTGCCACTGACATCAACCATGATTTTACTTCGTTACGTGCTGGGTTTTCATTTTATGAGAGTGAATACGACAAGACACAGCCATGGTTTATTTTAGAAGCGCGCAACATGAATGGCTTATCAGAAAAAATTGAAGTCACGCCTATGTTGCGTTTAATCAACAAAAATTATTTTGTTGAGGCTGGGGTGAATAATTCACGCGAACCGCGCCTTAACTTTATGTACATCTTTTGAGCCAATTTTCCAGATGCATGCTTCGTCACATGACTGCGTTGATCAACAAAAAACAGCTTATACCAATTATCTAAGGAATAAATCATGAAAAAACTATTATTGACTACTGTTGTACTTTCTACATTAATGAGCAATATTGCATTTGCAACACAAACCATCAAAGCCAATGTCAATGGCATGGTGTGTGCATTTTGTGCGCAGGGTATTGAGAAGAAAATGCGTGCGTTATCGCAAACACAAGATGTTTATGTCAATTTAAAACAGCGCGTAGTGGCAGTGGAATTAAAAGAAGGCCAAGCACTCTCTAACGATCAAGTCAAAAGTATCATTAAAGACGCTGGTTATGATGTGACCTCTATCGAAGTCACAGATCATACTGTTTCGCATATCAAAGCTGAGTTAGAAGCCAAACAGGAGTCTAAATAATGATGACAAACCTACCAACAGAAATGGATTTGTCTGCAGTCAACATTGCACGCAAAGCAAATATCCTCTCGCTTTTCACCAGTGGGTCTACTTTGATTTGTTGTGCCTTGCCAGCCATGTTGGTAGCCATTGGTTCGGCAGCAACACTGGCAAGTCTAGTCTCAAGCTTTCCGCAACTTATTTGGATTAGTGAACATAAACCACTGGTGTTTGGGGTTGCCGGTGCAATGTTAGCGATTGCAGGTTTTTTTCAGTGGCGCGCACGCAATGCGCCTTGTCCTGCAGATTCTGCACTAGCGGCAATCTGCATGCGAGCGCGTAAGCAAGCCTTGCTGATTTACTGGATATCTGTGGTCATTTTTATGGTGGGCGTATTTTTTGCATTTGTAGCACCACTATTTATTTAGTCTTTTTTGTTACACTGAGGGCTTAATGTTTATCAGGCATTAAGCCTTTTTTGATTGAGTGATGCATAAAAAAAACTGGGATATTTTTTGTAAAGTTGTCGATAACTTTGGTGATATTGGCGTGTGCTGGCGCTTGGCGCAGCAGTTGAGTTACACGCATCACATCTCTGTTCGACTATGGGTCGATGATTTGCAAGTAGCGCTACGACTCATCCCAACACTCAATTTGGCTTTGCCTACACAAATGATTGCAGGTATAGAGATTGCACATTGGCATGACCATGCTGATTTCAGTCAAGCAGCAGCAGTGCTGATTGAAGCCTTTTCGTGCGGACTGCCTGCCCCATACCAACATGCAATGCAGGCACACTCATCTCAATGGATCAATTTGGAGTATTTGTCAGCAGAGTCTTGGGTAGAAAATTTCCACCAGAAGCCTTCACCGCAACAAAATGGTTTAACCCGCTATTTTTATTTTCCAGGCTTTACCAATAAAACAGGGGGGGTGCTCAATTTTGGCTATCATCCTATCAGGCCGGTGTTCAGTCATCCAGAGCCGCCCACACTCAAGCTATCATTGTTTTGCTATCCGCACGCGCCTATCCGTCAATTGCTGGACGCAATAGCCAATGGTGATGCACCTGTGCATTGCTATATTCCTAACACCAGTACTTTGAATCATGTTGCCCACTATTTTGGGCGTACACATCTAGAAGTGGGTCAGATAGTAGAATCAGGGCGTTTAACTGTGGAAGTACTCCCATTTTTATCGCAAGCCGAATACGATGGGTTGCTAGCACATTGCGATATTAATTTTGTACGTGGCGAAGATAGCTGGGTTCGAGCGATTTGGGCCAATAAACCGTTTATATGGCAGCCTTATTTGCAAGAAGATAACGCGCATATCGAAAAGCTCAATGCATTTTTGAAACAATTTTATGCCAGTGCCACAACTGAAACATTTTCTGCGATTCAGGACATGCATCATCAATGGGCGAGTGAGGACATCACAACAGAAGTTTGGCTTGCATATCTCGCTCAATTAGAAGCCGTAAAATTGCAGACGCAGAGCGCCAATCAAGCATTGCAACAACAGCCAGACTTGGCATCTAAGTTGGTGATTTTTTGCAATAATTTGTAAAAATTAAGTATAATGCGCGCTTCTAAAATTTTATTTTTCTAACTCCATATTATGAAAATCGCACAAGACCTTCGCGTGGGCAACGTGGTAATGATTGGTAATGACCCAATGGTCATTGTTAAAGCAGAATATAACAAATCTGGCCGTAACTCAGCCGTTGTTAAAATGAAAATGAAAAACTTGCTGACTGACGCGCCAAGTGAAAACGTGTATGCGGCACAAGATAAGTTTGAAGTGATTGTGTTAGAGAAAAAAGAAGTGACTTACAGTTACTTTGCTGATCCTACCTATGTATTTATGGATGCTGAATACAATCAATATGATGTAGACGCTGAGTTCATGGAAGATTCGCTACCATATTTGGAAGATGGCATGCCATGCGAAGTGCGTTTTTACGACGGTAAAGCGATTTCTATCGAACTACCAACCACTGTTGTGCGCGAAATCACTTACACAGAGCCAGCAGTGAAGGGTGACACCTCAGGTAAAGTGATGAAACCGGCGAAAATTGCTACCGGTTTCGAAATTCCAGTGCCGTTGTTTGTAAGCCAAGGCGACAAAATTGAGATTGATACACGTACCGGTGAGTACCGTAACCGCGTAATGAAATAAAATCAATCACTGCGTTAGCGCATGACTGTGTTGCGCGGTGCTCGAAATCCTCATGTACTTAGTGTACACTCCGGCTTCTGTGCTCCGTGCGTCTTGTCATGCATCTACCTCAGGGATTGATTGACAGATTATGGTATAAAAAAAGGCGCTCAAGGCGCCTTTATTATTTTGGGTACTTCGCGTTGATTTCTATTTCTGCTTGTATCCAGTAATCTGTGGCATTGCCAGCAAACTCATTTTTCTCCGCAATATAATAAGCGGCTACTTCTACCATTCTATAGCGTTCAGCAGGTGAGGCTTGAGCAGATTTGCTGGCTTTTTTAGGCGCAACCTTTTTTACTTCAGTTGTTTTTTTAGCAGTAGCCGATTTAGTGGCTGTTTTCTTAGGCGCTACTTTTTCACTGGATTCTTTTTTAGCCGTTGCCATTTGGATCTCCTTTTTGCCGTGTATTGAAATAGTGTCAGTTCATTACTAAATCGTTAAGTAAAACCTTACTAGACAGTTCCACCCACCGTCAAGCCATCAATTTTTAAGGTGGGCTGGCCCACACCAACTGGCACACTTTGGCCTTCTTTACCGCAAGTGCCCACGCCAGAGTCTAACGCCATGTCATTCCCTATCATGCTGACGCGAGTCAGCACGTCTGGTCCATTGCCAATGAGCGTTGCACCTTTCACTGGATAGGTAATTTCCCCATCTTCAATCATGTAAGCTTCGGCAGCGCTAAAGACAAATTTGCCACTGGTGATATCCACTTGACCACCACCAAAATTGGCTGCGTATAAGCCTTTTTTCACAGATTTAATAATCTCTGCAGGGTCTTTATCACCGTTCATCATGTAGGTGTTGGTCATGCGAGGCATGGGGATATGCGCATAGCTCTCGCGTCTTGCGTTACCCGTGAGTGGCATGCCCATTAAGCGTGCATTCAAGCTATCTTGAATGTAGCCGCGCAAAATACCATCTTCAATGAGTACCGTTTTATTTGTCGGGTTGCCTTCATCATCCATACTCAGTGAGCCTCGACGGTCAGCAATTGTGCCATCGTCGACAATGGTGATACCTTTGGCGGCCACTTGTTTGCCTATCATATTGGCAAACGCAGAGCTGCCTTTACGGTTAAAGTCACCCTCCAAACCATGCCCAATGGCTTCATGCAGTAAAATACCTGGCCAACCAGCGCCAAGCACTACCGTCATGCTGCCAGCTGGGGCAGGGCGTGCGTCCAAATTCACTAGCGCCTGGTGCACAGCTTTTTGCGCGTAGTCTTGCAATACGGCGTCAGTAAAATAGCTGTAGTCAAAACGACCGCCACCGCCACTAGAGCCTTGCTCGCGTCGACCATTGTGCTCTGCAATGACTTGTATAGAGATACGCACCAATGGGCGTACATCTGCTGCCATCAGGCCATCGCTGCGCGCTACCATCACCACTTCGTACTCACCTGCGATTGAAGCCATTACTTGGCTGATTCTTGGGTCTGCTTGTTTTGCAAATTGCTCGAGACGCTCTAATAACTTTACTTTGGCATCTGCACTCAAGCTGGCGATTGGGTCTTGTGGTAAATATAACGCAGGTGATTGGTGTGTGATAATGCCTTTTCCCGTTTGTTCTGCGCCTATAGCGGCAATGGCTTTAGTCGCATTCGCTGCTTCTTGCAACGCGGGTAAATTAATTTCATCCGAATAAGCAAATGCGGTTTTCTCACCGCTCACCGCACGTACCCCGACGCCTTGATCAATGCTGAAGTTGCCAGATTTCACTTGGCCTTCTTCAAGCCCCCATGACTCGCTACGGCTGTATTGAAAATACAAATCTGCATAATCCACTTGGTGCGACATCATTTGGCTGAGCACACCTTGCAGCGCGGAGGTGTCCAAGCCTGTAGGTCTTAGTAATAAGTCTTGGGCGGTCTCTAAATGCTGATTTTCATTAGGGTTATTCATGTCTACTTCTAATATAAATGTTACTTGATGCTAGCACAACCAAGCTGAAATAGCTGTGGTGTTCATACACAAATTGAGGTCATGAAAGCCATTAAACAGCTCGGATAGTTTTGTGTTTAAGTGCCGGTAGGCTTTGACGTAAGCTGCTCAAATAATCACGGTTTATGTTAGCAATGACTACACCAGAGCCGCGCGGCAGCCGGTCTAACACTACACCCCATGGATCTACAATCATGCTGTTACCGTGGGTTTCACGACCCGATAAATGGTAACCACCTTGGGCTGAAGCCACGACATAGCATAGGTTTTCAATAGCACGCGCACGTACCAGGGTTTCCCAGTGCGCTTTACCTGTGGTTTCCGTGAACGCAGACGGCACCATGATCATATCTACTTCGCCCATGGCACGGTATAGCTCTGGGAACCGTAGGTCATAGCAAATAGATAGACCAATTTTGCCATATGGCGTTTCAATAGTCACAATCTTGTCGCCAGATTCAATAGTGTTTTCTTCATGGTAATGCTCAGTGCCCAAATCTAGACCAAATAAGTGAATCTTGTCGTAACGTGCGACTTGTTCACCTTTGTCGTTATAGACCAAGCAACTATTTCTGACTTTGTTAGGAAAATTGCTGACCATTGGCACAGTGCCTGCGACAATCCATACCTTGTATTGCTTTGCCGTTTTAGCAATAAAGGTTTGAATCGGGCCATCATTTGGTTTTTCACGCACAGCCACCTTGTCAAAATCTTTGCTGCCCATGATGCAGAAATATTCTGGCAGCACCACAATTTTGGCTCCTTGCTTAGCCGCCAATTCAATCAGCCGCTTTGCTTCAACTAAGTTAGATGAGACATGCGGACTTGAGGCCATCTGGACTGCGGCCACTTTGAAAATATTGTCTTTTTTTGTAGTGTTGGTTTTGCTTTTAGTTTCCATAATCATTTTTCATTATCTACTGAATAGTGATGCCATTACTTTTTGCGGGTTCTTTCTTTGATTCTACCTCTTGGGGATTGTCCCAAGTACCTGTAATTACATAATCCGTTGCGGCTATTTTATTAAATGGGTCTTTTAGTAACTTCTGCGCAACAAAAGCTGCTGCGCCAACTATGGGCCCACCTGCCAGCGCAGCAAGCGACAAGGAGTCGCTTACATGGGGAATCACGGTGACCCTCAGGTCTTGAGTTTCTGTTTTTAAATTAGTTTCACCTTTAATTTTGGCTTCAGCCGCTGGGCCAGTCATGTAGAAATCATCGCTGCGTAAAATACCATTGCTTGCAACGGCCGTCGCACTGATTTTATCAAAGGCAAAACCTTCACTAAACAAGTCTCTAAAGTCTAAACTCAGTCGTCTTGGTAAGCTTTGTAAACTGAGTAACCCAAGCAAACGTCCAACTCCAGGTTGTACTTTTACGATTTGTCCTTTTTCTGCATTTAATTGAATATTGCCACTTAACCCAGATGTATCAAATTCATGCGGGCTACCGGGCCAGCGGAGTTGACCGGAAATAGTGGCCTTACCACCTCTTACCACATCGGGTTGTCCAAAGCGTTTAAGAGATTTACCAATACTCTCAGACTGCAAAGTAAATTTTAGGGCAGTGTTAGGGTTACGTGTCCAGTTTTGCCATGTGCCATCACCCGTTAATACAAAATCAGGGTTGCTGATATTGAGTTTTTGAATCTCCCAATTGTCACCATCCTCAAATGCATTGACAGCAATTGCTCCTAGCTTTTTGTCACCAATTTCAAAGTTTTCTACTTCCAAATCAAGTGCAGGGTATTCTTTGCTTAGGCGCTTAATTTCATTTTTAACAGGAGCCTCAGCTTTTGCGGTCACTTTCGGAATAATTAAATTTTTAAGTTTTGCGATAATTTTCCCGTTGCCTTCACCCTGCCAAATCACGTCTCCAGTTAGCTCTTGGCTCTGAATGGAGAACTTCAAACCAGTGGGCAAGGGCTTTGCCGTTGCTTTGAGTTGATGTACTTCGCGGCTGAGTATTTTTAACGTATTGGCAGATACCTCGGCTTGCGTGAGCCAGCTAGGCAGTGCGCCGTTGTTTTGAGTTGTTGATTGTGGTGTATTTTCTTTGAAGAAAGCTAACCATTGGTCTACATCAAAGACATCAAATTTTGCTTTGAGCATTAACCCTTTGGTGAGCGGTATATCGGCAGCGGTGTTGATGCCAATCTCACCCCTGTCAATTGTCCATTTGCCTTCGACTTAATTGCGAGCGATTTTCCCAGAAATGAGTTCGCCGTACTGCAATTGTATTTCGTCCTTACTGGCAAGCCCCTGTTTTTTCTCAATTTTCAGAGGAATAATTTGGCCCGCTGGTTTATTGAGCGGGCTTGGTAAATTAATCGCCATACCAACTAGATTTGAGGTGAAAGTAAAATCGGCCAGGGGTTTTTTAATCAAAATATCACCCTTCCAATCGGTGGTACCACGCAATGCATTTGCGATTGGATGATCGATCATTTTTCGAATACCAACATCATTGATTCTTCCACTGGCATTGATTTGAATAGATTTGTCTTTGCCCGTGGTAAGGCTGAGTCTAGAGGCGCCGCCCATGATTTCAGTACTGATGTTTTGAGCAGTCAAACCGTTTTCATTAAAATTCAATGCGCCATTGATTTTGCTTATTTCAGGCAAGCCAATCTCGTCATTCGCATATAAAGTGCCATTTTTGATTTGATAAGTACCTGCGTAATTAGCGGTTTCTATATCTTGAAGTGGAATTTTGAGTTCCAAATGTAAGTGGGCATCTCCGGCAGTTTTAAGCGGTTCTGTAAAACCCATGGTGACTTCTTTTACTGGACTTTCATTCACAAACTTAATGCCTTCACGCACAGGTCCTTCAACCTCACTAGTGATGTTCAGCATGGGCCAATCTGCATCTAACTGGGGAATCTCAATAACACTGCTGATGATTTTGTTGCCAAACACATATCCTTTATTGGCATTTAGTAACATGCGTTTTCCTTCGAACAGCATGTGTGTATTCAACCCTCGGATAAGTGGCCAGCCTGTGCCATACTCGATTAAAGCATCTTCAATTTGCGCAGTAACTTTAAATTGACCAAGTGAAGCATCAGGTTGATTTTTTTTGTTGACAAAAGGGAAGTCGGCTAAGGGCCCTTTGATAATGACATTCACATCATTGGCCCGACCAGCAAGGATAGAAGTATCTAACCAGTGCAGGGTTTCTTCACCCAGTATGATGGGGTAATAAAAAGGGGCAAATTTGGCATTGCCTTCATTAAAATTAGCATTTAAATCTAAATATCCGCTAGCGCCAGGGCGATGCTCGTACTGAGCTTTAATCACGCCACCTATATGTGGGTTCTTCACATTTAATTTATTCGCAACCACTTTGACATTTTGTTGATTAATCTGCCACGTTACTTCACCTTGCATATTGTCGATAGGGACAGGCCAGCGCAAGATGTCTTTTAAATCCAAAAGCGCATTCTGCGTATTGAGTTGCACTTTGCCTTTACGCTCATTGAAATCAAAATCGCCAGAAAAATGACTAAAACCAGGGAGTTGGTTAAAAGCCTGCATGTTAAATTGTGCAAATTCAGCAGAAGCAGAGTAGTTTTGTAAACTGTCCGATGGGCCGGATACTGAAGCTTCTAGCGTATTGATAGTGCCGCTAGGTGATATGCCTGCTATCCACTGTTGCCATGACTCTGGGAGCGAAATGTAGGCCGCAGCTTCTGCCACTTTAATGAGATTTAGGGACTCAACGGACAATTTAGCATCGGTCCAATCTTGGTTTTTTTTGCGGCTACGTACCCACTCACCCTCTGCAGATTGTACCTTCAGGCCTGTGTCGAGTGCCAGATTAAACTCTTTTAAGGTCATTAACTCGCGGTTGCTGGCTTTTTTCCATCCAAGTAAACCGCTTAGCTCGCTGGCAATTAGCGATGTGGTTTCGGTAGGATGACCTATCGTTAAATTACTCAATTGCACATCTGCATCCAATGCATCTATTGCAAGTTTTGCAAAGTGTAAATCGGCGTCAATATTGCCTACGCCACTTTTTAATTGCACAGGATAGTCTAGCCAAGGGCGCCATGCAGCAATATCAGCTTCTTGAAGCGAGGCATGTATACTACCGCGCCAATCTACTAAATTAGACATATCGCGACCAATAAAATAACCAGATAGCTGAATAGGTTGTTTTGTACCTACAGAAGGTAGGGCGTTCAACTGAAATTCATGGCGTCCAAATAGGCTCTTCCATGCTGAATTGCTCAACGTTAAATCAAGTTGCTGCAGAGACAGCGGAGGGGCATTTCTTTTTTCGTCAATATAGGTAACAGCAGCATTACGCACACCTACTTTGGATTGTGCTAATAGCCAGTTAGCAAAATCTGGGTTGCCGCGCCCACTTAAATTTACACCAGCAATATAAAGTATGCCTTCGGAGGATCGTCTGATCATCAGTTCTGGTGAGTGTGCGGTGAGTTCTGACAAGCGCAGGTCAAGCAAACCAAGACTCAGCCACGATAGCTGCGTATCAATTTTTTTAAGGGTAAGCGCAGGTCTATTTTGTTCATCATAGATAATGACATCGCCTAGCGTTATCCGTGGTGAAATATGACGCCATCCAGTTTGAATATGACCAATAGTAACTTGGCGCTGAGCTGTCTTGCTAGCGTAGGTGGCTATGTCATCTTTGTATTGATCGATATTAGGAAAAATCACAAAACGGATGATGACTATTGTGATTAATAGGAGTGCGGCGACGAAAGTTAGGAAATACGTTACCCAGCGAAAGAAAGAGCGAATGGTCATGAAGTGATGTTGGGTGTGTGCATAGTAATCTACTCGTATTTTACTGTATTTTTATATCAGAATTAGAATGCAAAGGTAAAGTTCAGTGAATGTTCATACAAGCTTTGCTTTAGAATAACGCCTTTTGGCAATTCAGGCCGATTTACGGACAGCTTTTGATTCAATTTAAACAATTAACGCTCACACGTGGCGCCAAAATTCTGGTCGAACAAGCCTCGTTTCAGTTGCATCCAGGTCACAAAGTAGGGTTGACCGGCGCAAATGGTGCAGGCAAATCATCTTTATTTGCCTTACTACGTGGTGAATTGCATCCAGAGGTGGGCGACTTGGAAATGCCACCCAATTGGGTGGTGGCACATGTGGCACAAGAAACACCTGCGTTGGCACAATCTGCCATTGCCTTTACCCTAGATGGTGATGTAGAACTGCGCCAAGTGGAAATAGCCCTTGCGCAAGCAGAAGCAGACCATGCGGGTGAAAAAATAGCAGAACTGCACCAGCGCTTAAGTGATATTGAAGGGTACAGTGCAAAAGCACGCGCTGCGGCCCTGTTGGATGGGCTTGGATTTTCACAAGCAGATTTAGAACGGCCTGTCAGTGATTTTTCAGGCGGTTGGCGCGTCAGACTGAATTTAGCGAGGGCACTGATGTGCCGCTCTGACTTATTGTTGCTGGATGAACCTACCAACCACTTGGATTTAGATGCGGTGATTTGGTTAGAGGGCTGGTTGCGAGAGTATCGTGGCACCTTGTTATTGATTTCGCATGACCGCGATTTTTTAGACAGTGTAGTGAATAATATTCTGCACATTGAGCAACAGCGTTTGACCCTGTACCGCGGCGGCTATAGTGATTTTGAACGCCAACGTGCTGAAAAGCTGGCATTGCAACAAGCCATGTTCGAAAAACAACAGCGCAAGGTGTCACATTTACAAAGCTATATCGACCGCTTCCGTGTACAAGCGACTAAAGCCCGCCAAGCACAGAGTCGAATCAAAGCCCTTGAGCGCATGGAAATGATTTCTGCGGCCCATGTCGATTCTCAATTCAACTTTGAGTTTCGTGAACCTGTGAGTGCACCTGACCCATTGTTAGTGTTGGATGATGTGGACGTTGGCTACGGTCATTCACCTATACTCAACAAAGTGGTATTTACCATTCGTCCAGGGGAGCGCGTTGGCCTGCTTGGCAAAAACGGAGCAGGTAAATCTACGTTGATTAAACTGCTGGCGGCTGAATTATTTCCCTTGGCCGGAAAACGGGTGGAAGGCAAAGATTTAAATATTGGTTATTTTGCGCAACATCAGTTAGAGCAGTTGCGGCCTAATGAATCTCCATTGCAGCACATGATGCGTTTAGACCCGGCAACCCGCGAGCAGGAACATTTGAATTATTTAGGTGGCTTTGATTTTAAGGGTGATATGGCGCGCACGCCCTGCCTTAACTTTTCTGGCGGTGAGAAATCACGCTTGGCGCTGGCACTGCTGATTTGGACACGTCCCAACTTGTTATTACTGGATGAACCAACCAACCATTTAGATTTAGAAATGCGTCATGCCTTAACGATGGCGTTGCAGGATTATCAAGGAGGCGTTATTTTGGTGTCGCATGATAGGGCATTGTTACGTGCCAGTTGCGATCGATTTGTACTGGTGGCAGATGCCAAGGCGGAGACGTTTGATGGCGACCTAGACGATTACAAAGCATGGCTAGCAAGTGTTAAAATGCAAGAAAATGTTGCTAACACTAGCGAAAAATCTGTAAAAAAGAACGATTATGCGCAAAACAAGGCAGATAGACAGGCGCGGATTTTAGCAAGACGTCCTTTGCTTAAAACACTCACGCAACTTGAGCAATCGTTATCCACCTATCAAATTGAAAAGCAAAGCTTGGAGTCTAGGGCATTAGATGCAACGCTCTATGAGCCAGCGCATAAGTTAGAGTTACAGCAACACATTAAACGCCAAGCAGAATTAACAAGCCTGATTGATGAGGCTGAGCTGCAATGGCTAGAAATTCACGAAGCGTTAGAAGCACTCCCAGAAATTGATTAATTTTTTATTAGGTCTTATATGAACGAAATCACATATTCCCAGCGTTTAAAACTTTTGCATGCCATTTGTTTGGCAGAAAGTTTTGATGATGGCGCTAAATCAACCATTGATCTGAATACATTCGATGCGCTGGATGCTGCCCATTATTTGGCGAGCTATTTAACCTTCAAAGCAATTCAAGAGGCAGGGCGACAACCGGGGCATGAACTAGAAGAAAACTTTGATATGTTGAGTGTGTATCAGGCTTATGCTTTATTGCTGTTTGCATTTTTATCCATGCCTTTAACGCAAGAAGACATCAATCCCGACTACCAAACTGCGCAAATTACCATTGCAAAAACCTTATTTGCAGGAATCTCGGACGCACAACTCGTCGAAATTATTGAATCTGGCTTGAATAAATTTAAGTTAATAGGCGATGCCGAGGTAGAACATTGGGCAGAGTTTAGAGAGAATGTGGACAAGGTCACGGTGAGCTTTGTGATTGCGGGTACCGATGATGATAGCCCGCATGACAAGGAAGATGTGTTGCCTCTTTTTGGTCAGTTATTAAGCCAATTATGCGAAGCTTTTGAACAAGTTTGATACACACTCTTGTTGAATGCAGTAAAAAAGACCACATCACTGTGGTCTTTTTTTGTAAGTATCCACAAGCCTCTACAAGCACATAGATGTTTATTATTTTTAACTAACTTCTAATATCAGAACGCTGGTGTGAACGACTACGAAAACCAGTGGGCTGATGCATCTCATCATGTTTGCCAAATTGCGCTTTGTTTTTGATTGCTTGTTCACGCTGCTCTGATGTCAGCACTGCCAATACCTTACTTTCAGTTCTGGCACGATTAAATGCACTTTCTCTTTCTAAAGTAGCCAGCTTGTCTGCAATAGTGTTAGCTTTGGCTTCATCGAATGGTGTCGCTTGGCTCAATTCTCTTAGCGCTTGGTTGAGTTGTTGACGTTGCTTCATTTGCGCACGTATTTTTGGCACTTCTGCGTGATGTAATGCAAAAAGTTTATCTTCTTGCTCAGCGGTGAGTGCAATCCCATGTAAGAAATGTGGTTGACCAAATCCGTGTATACCAGCATGAGGAAGGTTTTGATGATGACCTTTTACGCAATAGTGAGGCTTATCGCCTGTTTCACTATGTTCAGCCACTGCTAAGCTAGTTGCAGCAATAGTGATGCACGCTGCAGCCAATAATGTTTTAAATGTTGTGTTCATTGTTTACCTTTCACATATATGTCTCAATTAAGACAATTACATTGTGCAGTGCTTAGTTGTAAAGCAACGTTAAGGGTGCGTAAAAGCATGTAAACCTGCACTATTTACAAATAACGAAAGATGTAAAGTTGGGTAAAACGCTGGCTTTACACTTGTTAAGGTGTCTATCCTCTCGGTATGATGCAATGCTAAGGTATTGAATCGAGAAGAAAATGAACAAGTTATTATTGATTGATGATGATGTGGAACTTGTAGGTATGCTCAAGGAGTATATGGAGCAAGAAGGGTTTGATGTCACAGTTGGCCATGATGGTATTACGGCAGAGCAGTATGTTCTGGCTGGCGAATTTGATTTAATGATTTTGGATGTGATGATGCCTGTGCAAGGGGGGATGCAGACATTAAAAAATATTCGTGCGAACAGTAGCAGTATCCCCGTGATCATGCTAACAGCCAAAGGCGACAACAATGACAAAATCACAGGTCTGGAGTTAGGCGCAGATGACTATGTCTCTAAGCCGTGCACGCCACGAGAGTTGGTGGCTCGCGTACGCGCTATTTTAAGGCGAATTCAAGCAAACGCTTCTCGAACCTATGTGATTACCGTGGGCGATTTGAAAATATGGTCAGCACAACGTCGTGCAGAATGGCGCAAAGAGGTGTTGGATTTAACCAGTACAGAGTTCAATTTACTCGAAACGCTTGCACGCCATGCGGGTGCTGTCATTTCCAAGGAGGAGTTGTCGCTACAAGCACTTGGTCGGCCGCTAGCCAAATTCGATCGCAGTATTGATGTGCATCTCAGCAGCATACGCCAGAAAATCACCCAACGCTCAGGTAACCCAAATTTGATCCAAACCGTGTATCGCATGGGTTATCAGTTAGTTAAAGAGTAGAACATGGGACGTTTGTATTGGAAGTTTTTTTTATTTTTCTTTTTAGCGCAACTCACCACTGGCTTAGGCGTTGGGCTTTACATTCTTTTCAGTATTAGCAAACAAAATGCAAGTATCGACCATTCGCCGATAGGTCATTCACTGATGCATGCAGCACAGACAACATTAGAATTAAGCGGTGTCGAGGCCACTAAAGATTTGCTGGCAAAGTGGGAGGGGCAACAATTGATGCATCGCGTCTATGTGATCGACCAAGCCAAGCAAGATTTACTTCAACGTAAATTAGAGGCACAGTGGTTAAACTCGCTTGATGCGACAATTAATGCGGGACCGTCAGAAGATGTCGCCAGAGTGACGCTTGCCGACAATCAGTCTTATCTTATTTTTGCAATATCCAATCGTGGTAATCGTTCCCGTGGCTGGGCGCCACCACCACCGAATATAGAGGACGGAGAACCGCCGCCACCTCCGCCTCATGAATTAGACCACGCCAATCCACTGTTCAAACTTGTGGCTACATTTCCTATCAAAGGTTTAATCATCGGTACGCTTGCCAGCATATTATTCGCAGCTATTTTGGCTTGGTATTTTTCAAAGCCCATCAAAACATTGCGGCTGGCATTTGAGCATGCTGCAGAAGGTAACTTGAACATTACTGTGGCAGACAAAATGGGCTCACGTAAAGATGAGTTGTCAGATTTAGGTAGGCATTTTGATTACATGGCTAGCCGCTTAAATACTTTAATGCAAGGGCAAACCCGCTTACTACATCATGTCTCGCATGAATTGCGTTCACCTTTGGCCAGAATGCACATGGCGTTAGGGCTGGCGTTGCAAAATCCAGACAGAGCCGAAAACTCACTGAATCGCATTGAGTTAGAAGCCAATCGTATGGATAAGATGATAGGTGAACTGCTAGAGCTTTCTAGGTTTGAGTCAGGCATGGTCGCGCTTAAAATAGAGCCGTACTCACTCAGTGATGTGTTGGAGACGATAGTCTCTGATGCCGCGTTTGAAGCATCCAGTAAGCGTGTGCATGTGGTGCTCAAAAATACTTATACGGGCTATTTGCAAGGGCAACCAGACTTGATTTACCGGGCGATTGAAAATGTAGTCAGAAATGCCATCAAATATGCGCCAAACGACTCTATTGTGAGCATTCATTGCACATTACAAGCGGAAGGAAAATTGATTGATATTGAAATTACTGACCAAGGGGCTGGGGTGCTGGAAACAGAGTTAGAGGATATCTTTAAACCTTTTGTACGCGGGCATTCTGGCAGTCAAGTGGTGGGGCATGGGGTCGGGCTTGCCATTACCAAGCAGGTAATTGAGACCCATGGAGGCAAAGCAGTCGCAAAAAACCTTAAGCCATATGGCTTTAGTGTCACCATGACATTGCCTGTGTAATTTATTTAACCTGACCCGTTACGTAGTACCAAGCATCGCTATAACTAAACTGGCTGATTTCATGCATGCGCTCAGCGCGGTTTCCACCCACTTTATAGCGGGCAACAAACTCAACAATTGCAGTATCAAGGCTTGTATTTTCTGCACGAATGATTGTTAAGCCAAGCCATTTGGTATGGTCTTGAGTTAAATCTAAATCGCTAGGACGGGTGTCTGGATGCCATGTTTGGATAAGATATTGCGTTAATTGCAATACATAAGCGCTGTAGCGTGAACGCATGAGTGCCTGTGCACATGGTGCAGGTTGACCAAGGTGTAGAGGTTGGCAACATTGGATGTATGGCAGACCTGAGTCACATGGGCAATGGTCCGTTTGTTTGGAAGCTTTCATCACTACTATCGTTACCCACTAGCTTGTAAGCGATTCAAATAGTGCTCGAAGTAAGACACCACAGATTTTTCAGTACATTTGTTGTTGGCAAATTGATAACCTGCTTCTGCTAAATCGTTCGCTTTGGCAGTGTCATCCCACAGTAGTTGTATTTTTTCTGCCAAGTCTTTTACTTGTTTAGGTGCATAGAACAAGCCTGTCTGATGGTCTTGAATATAGTCATGTACCCCTGCAGAGTTGGTCACGACCATCGCTTTTTTGAAAAACATGCCAGATACAATCGTCACATGGCCACACGGTACTTGGCTGTCTCGCAGTGGCACCACCATCATTCGGCTGTGCGTCAAAACATTGTGTGCTTGTGTGAGTGGAATATGAGTGTAGAGCTTGACGTTTTCTGGGATGGATAAATGTTCAACGCTTTCTGCAGTAGCTACCACTACCAATCGAATATGCTTAAGTAAGCGCATGGCCTCAAACAGCGTTTGGTAATCGCGCCCTTGGCTGCCGAGGGCACAAATATAATCCCCCGCGACTAATGGTGTTTCGTTGAGTGGCACTTTAGGTGCATGCACAGACCAATGCAACATATCGATACGGTCAGGATCAATGCCAAAATAATCAGCATATAGTTGCTTTTCTAGTGTGGAATACACCACAAACCGATCTGCCTGCTGATACGCTTTAGCCATGGCTTTATGCTGAATTCCAGTAGGTAGGTTGGTGTAATTAAACGAGTAGATCAAATGCGGCAAAGAGGGGTTGAACAATTGCGCCATACGTCCACCATAATAAGCTGGGCGTGGCCCATGGGAGACCAGCAAGCTAGGTGATTTTTTGGATGCTTGCACAGCGCGGAATGCTTGAATAAAACGCGCCGCCGACTGCTTTTTAGGCAGCCATTCAGGGAGTTTATACTCCAAACTTGAGTAATGCTGCCAACTGTTAGGTAAATGGGTGAACTCATCCCTTAGCCAATGCCAATCTGTGCTGAGATCACTTAAGTTGATAATCTTCAAAGGTTGGCGGCTGTTTTGCATGTTCATTTACCTAAGCAATTTCACGTGTTTCTGCAAATTCTATGTCTGGATACCGTTCTTGCGCCATTTGTAAGTTGACACGATTTGGGGCAAGGTAAACATAGTCGTCCGCGCTATCTAAAGCCACGTTAAATCCATATTTGTCTGCGATCGCCTTTAAGTCAGCATCACTGCCTTTTAACCAACGTGCGGTGTAACAATCATACGGCTCAAATATCATGTCTACGCCGTATTCATGCTCTAAACGATGGGCAACCACATCAAACTGTAGCATGCCCACTGCGCCTAAAATCAAATCGTTAGAGAGCAGGGGGCGGAACAATTGTGCTGCACCTTCTTCTGAAAGCTGTTTTAGGCCAATTTGCAATTGTTTCATTTTCATCGGGTTTTTGATGCGTGCACGTCGGAAGAACTCTGGCGCAAATGATGGAATGCCAATAAATTTCAGGCTTTCGTTCTCAGTAAACGTATCGCCCAATTTAATCGTGCCATGGTTAGGAATGCCGATAATATCCCCTGAATAAGCTTCATCCATGGTGGTGCGGTCTTGTGCCATAAAGGTGATGGCATTATTCACGCTCAGCATTTTGCCTGTGGCCACTTGCTTGATCTTCATGCCACGTTCAAACCGCCCAGAGCAGACGCGTAAAAAGGCAATCCGGTCACGGTGTTTTGGGTCCATATTGGCTTGAATTTTAAATACAAAGCCAGAAAATTTAGGCTCATTGGCCGCGATTACGCGTGTAGCCGTTTTACGTGCTTGCGGTGGCGGAGATAAATCTACGACAGCGTCTAATAACGATTGCACACCAAAATTATTCACAGCTGAACCAAAAAATACAGGGGTTTGTTTGCCACTTAGGTAGCGTGCTTTATCAAAGCTGTGGGACGCACCACGGACCAGCTCTATATCAATTCTCAATTCTTCGGCTTGATGACCAATCAATTCATCTAAGCGCGGGTTTTCAATGCCTTGAATCGTTTCTGAAGTGCCTTTTTCAGCACGTGGATCAAAAAACAAGATGCTGTCGTTGACAAGGCTATATACACCACGGAATGTTTTGCCCATGCCGATTGGCCATGTCATCGGCGCACATTCCATGCCTAGCGTTGATTCTATTTCATCCAACAGTTCAATCGGTGCGCGGCTTTCGCGGTCTAGTTTATTGATAAACGTGATAATTGGCGTATCGCGCATGCGACATACATTCAGCAACTTGATGGTTTGGGCTTCTACACCATTCACAGAGTCAATCACCATTACAGCGGAATCGACCGCTGTCAGTGTGCGATAAGTGTCTTCGGAGAAGTCATCATGGCCAGGTGTATCCAGCAGATTGATCATATGCTGCCGGTATGGGAACTGCATGACGGAGGAAGTGACCGAAATGCCACGTTGCTTTTCAAGCTCCATCCAGTCAGAAGTGGCGTGACGCGCAGCCTTGCGGCCACGCACTTCACCCGCTACTTGAATGGCACCACCAAACCACAACAGTTTTTCTGTCAGTGTGGTTTTACCTGCATCTGGGTGGGAAATAATTGCAAAGGTTCGTCTGACCTCTATCTTGGTGAGATCTGTCATGGATATCGGTTAAATAATTTAAAACCGAGATTATATAAGCTGAGCCTACTTCGCAGTGAATGTTTTGTAGAAGTTAATCATAAAATTACGCGCTGGTAAGAAAGCATTGACAAATGGCGCTTCCCATTTAGGGGGTGTCACCAACGGTTCTTTTAATTTTGAGTAGTGTGTTTTGTATAAAAAGTGATGTTCATGCGTAGCAGCTTTTGTGAAGATGTTGTAAATCAAACCAATATCGTGATTTGACCTCTCCAAGCGATGCGGATATTGATTTAACAATGGGTGGATTGCGAGCGTGTAGGCAATTGGACCAGTCACGCGAAATGTGCCTAAATGGCCGCCATGGTTCAAAAAAGGGTTGTAGTGTTCCACATTGTGACTGACCGTTTCAATCACGGATTTCAAAAATGGATGGCCTGACACGGTGATGATATACCATTGCTGAAATTCACCTAACGGATCAGGAATATCAATGTATTTACCAATATTTTCCATTTCGTCACCCACGTCATTTTTCCAATAACTGAGTACATATTGATCATTTGCTTGAACAATGTCATTCAATGGCTTGGTCATACTGCTTTTGATATCTAAATAAACACCGCCTTCTTTGTACATAACTAAGTATCTAAAAAAGTCAGCCATTGCAGCACCATATGCTGGGTTCACTTTTTTGAATGTCGCAAACAATTTTGGATAGTGTTGCATCACATACGCATCAATGTCTGCATCATCATAAAAGCGGTACTCCCAGTCTGGATTGAGCGCTTTTAATTTATCGACATTGGCTTGAATAGCCTCAGGCAGTTGGGTGCTAAAGTAAGTTTGGTGAATAATTTTAGGGACTTTTTCACCCATTGGTAACATAGACACATATCCATAATCTTTAACTTGATTAAGGTTTTTTCTAGCTAACAAAGAAATATTATCTTTTATACTCATAACATTGGCTATATCTGTATGGATATGTGAATGCTATGTATATTATCAAAACTAGAAGTAGTGTCTATGCCTCAAATGGACTAACGATTTACTTTCCGCGCATCAAAAAAATAGCAGCAAGTATCAATGCTGCTATCACTAACAAACCTTCCATTTACTTCACTACTTCTTTCAGTTGCTCAAGAATCGCTGGGTTATCCAGCGTAGAAATGTCCGAGGTAATCTCTTCACCTTTGGCAAGGCTACGCAACAGTCTCCGCATGATTTTGCCAGAACGTGTTTTGGGTAAATTATCACCAAAGCGGATTTCATCAGGTTTGGCAATTGGCCCAATCTCTTTGCCTACCCACTCACGCAGTTCAGCGACTATTTTTTTTGCTTCATCGCCTTGTGGGCGTGCGCCTTTTAACACCACATACGCCACTACGGACTCACCCTTGATATCATGTGGTTTTCCAACTACAGCTGCTTCTGCAACGATATGATTGGCTACCAATGCAGATTCAATTTCCATGGTGCCAAGTCGGTGACCCGATACATTCAGTACGTCATCAATTCTACCCATGATGGTAAAGTTGCCAGTTTTAGCATCCCGTATTGCACCATCGCCAGCCAGATAGGTTTTTCCACCTAAATCGGCAGGGTAGTAGCTCGCTATAAAGCGCTCAGGGTCATTGTAAATGGTGCGTATCATCGATGGCCATGGCTTTTTAATGACCAGTAAGCCGCCTGTTCCCCATGGTACATCCTTGCCAGTTTCATCGACTACATCAATATCTATACCTGGGAAAGGGAGTGTGCAAGAACCTGGAACCAATGCAGTTGCGCCTGGTAGTGGGGTGATGACATGGCCGCCTGTTTCTGTTTGCCAGAAGGTATCGACAATCGGGCAGCGACTGCCGCCCACTTGCTCGTAGTACCACATCCACGCTTCCGGGTTGATTGGTTCACCTACTGTGCCTAGCAAGCGTAAGCTGGAAAGGTCATACTGGCTTGGGTGGGTTGCTGGGTCTGTTTCACCCGCTTTGATGAGTGAACGAATTGCGGTAGGTGCTGTATAGAAAATGGAGACTTTATGTTTCTGAATCATCTGCCAGAACCGGCCAGCATTTGGATAGGTGGGGATGCCTTCAAATACAATTTGCGTGGCGCCCATCGCGAGCGGGCCATAAGCCACATAACTATGCCCTGTAATCCAACCCACATCGGCAGTACACCAATAAATATCGTCAGGCTTCACGTCGAACGTCCAACGCATGGTATTCATGGCGTGTAATAAATAGCCTGCTGAGGAGTGTTGTACACCTTTTGGCTTGCCTGTAGAGCCAGAAGTGTAAAGTAGGAACAAAGGATGCTCCGCATTCACCATCACAGGTGCACATTCATTAGCTTGACCTGCAATGAGATCACTCCACCATATATTATTGCTATCCCAGTGAATTTCCTGACCAGTCTTTTTGAGCACAATAACCTTTTGGATGCCATCATAGCCAAACTCTGTTTTGGCTTGTGCAATGCCTTCATCCACAGCTTGCTTCAATGGCAAGGTTTTTCCGCCGCGAAACTGACCATCAGAGGTAATCACAGCAATAGCATCTGCATCCACAATACGTTCACATAAGCTTTTGGCAGAGAACCCACCAAATACCACAGAATGGATAATACCTAAGCGCGCACATGCTTGCATGGCGACGACTGCTTCAATGCCCATGGGCAAATAGATAATGACACGGTCACCCAGTTTGAGGTTATGTGCTTTTAAGCCGTTCGCAAACTGGCACACCTGATGATAAAGTTCATTGTAGGTGACAGTTTTAACATCGCCGTTATCACCTTCAAAAATAATGGCGGTTTTATTGGGGATGGTGTTGAGATGTCTATCCAAGCAGTTGGCTGAGACATTTAATTCGCCGTCTTCAAACCATTTATAAAAAGGTGCGTTGTCTTGGTTGAGTGTTTTGGTAAAAGGTTTGTGCCAAACTAACAATTCACGCGCTAACTTTGCCCAAAAACCTTCATAGTCGTTCTTTGCTTCATTACACAGTTGCTGGTAGGCTTGCATGCCAGAGACGGCTGCATTGCTGACCGTTTCTGCACTTGGCGCAAAAACACGGTTTTCATGAAGTACGGATTCAATAGACATACAACTCCCCTAATTTTCTGCAACACACATATAATTTAAATTATAAATGACACAAAACAACTGCCATAAAAGATACATACACTTATGCTAACACTGGACATGATTCTATCAGAAAACCGCACTGCGTCTAGGGATGAGGCATATCTGCTACATGCTGTGAAAAGCAGCCCTTTTGTTGCCCGATTGCTATCAAAAGATGCGCAATTGATGTCAGATTTGCTAAATAATCTACATCAACCTTATCAAACAGAGCACATGCAAAGTGAGCTGGCTACGCAAAATATTTTTGATGAAAATGTATTAAAACAGCAATTAAGGCAGTTAAGGCAACGAGTGATTGCACGCATCATCGTGCGAGATTTAAATGGATTGGCAGACTTCCATGAGGTGGTCGCCAGTACCTCTGCATTGGCAGAAGTGACTTTGCAACAGGCGATTGGTTTTCATTCAGCACTATTGCAAACCCAGTATGGTGTGCCAAGAGGGCCATCTGGTACTGAGCAATCATTGATAGTGGTAGGCATGGGCAAATTAGGCGGGGCAGAGCTCAATGTGTCTTCAGACATTGATTTGATTTTTGCTTATGAACAAGAAGGCGAGACCGATGGCGCAAATGCGATTACCAATCAAGAATACTTTATTAAGCTAGGCAAAAAGCTCATTGCAGCACTGGATGACGCGACAGAAGATGGATTTGTATTCCGTGTTGATATGCGCTTACGTCCATTTGGTTCAGAAGGTGCGCTGGTAAGCTGCCTTGATGCACTCGAAGATTACTACCAAAATTATGGCCGTGAGTGGGAGCGTTATGCTTGGATTAAGGGTCGAGTAGTCGCAGGGCCGTCACAAGCGTTGAGCAAAGTGATGAAGCCGTTTGTATTCAGAAAATACTTAGACTTTAATGCGTATGCCTCGATGCGCGATTTAAAAGTGCAGATTCAACGCGATGTAATGCAACGCGGCCTTGAAGATAATATCAAGCTGGGTCGAGGTGGCATCCGCGAAGTTGAGTTTATTGCGCAAGTATTTCAATTAATACGTGGCGGCCAAGATACAGACTTGCAAATCAAGCCAACGCTGCAGGTATTGCAGCTACTGGGGCAACAACGCATGTTGCCAGCAGAAGTGGTGCAGCAACTGACGGAGGGCTATATCTACCTGCGTAATGTCGAGCACCGTTTAATGTATATCGATGATCAGCAAACACAAGATTTGCCAAAGTCTGAGGAGTCTAGGCAACGACTGCTTAGCATGATGAATATGCTCAGTTGGGGTGAGTTTTTAGCACAACTCAATCAACATCGCGCCATTATTCAAGCGCATTTTGATGCCACTTTTAGTGATGCTGGACACGAGGTGTTAGAGCAAGAGACAGCGATTTGGCAAGGCACGATAGAAAAGCTTGCGGCCATGGATCACTTAACCTATCTGGGGTATCAAGATGTCGCGGAGACCTATCAACGTTTAAACACGTTGCACACAAGCAGCCGTTACAAACAATTGCCAGAACAAAGTAAGTTTCGTTTCGATAAATTGATGCCGATGGTGATACAGCAATCCGCTGAAACGCAAAGCCCAGATACCGCCTTATTACGCAGTATTATTCTGTTAGAGAGTATTTGCCGTCGCGCCAGTTACTTGGCATTGCTGGCAGAGTTTCCAGAATCACTGCAATTGGTGATTAAATTGTGTGGTGCTAGCCCATGGCTCGCACAATATTTAACAGCACACCCAATTCTGTTGGATGAGTTATTAGATACGCAAACCTTGTATGACGCGCCAGACTTCCAAGCCATGCAGGCAGAACTCAGCAAAAAAATGCAGGCGCTGGAAGGTGATATGGAAGCGCAAATGGATACCATGCGCCATTTTAAAAATGCGGCGGTGTTGCGCTTTGCAGCACAGGATATTGGTGGCTTACTAGAATTAGAGACGCTCTCTGACTATTTAAGTGCGCTAGCCGAGCTCATTTTACAAGTGAGCTTGCAAGTGATTTGGCCAACGCTCAAGTTCAAGCATCAAGACTCCCCTCAGTTTGCCATTATTGGTTACGGTAAATTGGGTGGTAAAGAGCTAGGCTATGTCTCTGATTTGGATATTATTTTTCTATATGACGATGCGCATCCTGATGCCTCAGATAATTACGCACGCTTTGCTCAACGCATCAATAATTGGTTTAACAGCCTGACCAATGCCGGTTTGTTATATGAGACAGACTTACAGTTGCGCCCAGATGGCAATAGCGGTTTGTTAGTAAGTAGCGTAGAAGCGTTTGAAGAGTACCAATTACACAAAGCTTGGGTGTGGGAACATCAAGCTATCTCACGTGCAAGGTTTGTGGCGGGTGATGCAAAAGTAGGAGAGCGCTTTGCAATGATTCGTGAAAAAGTGTTGTTGCAAACGCGCGAACCAGTGCAACTGAAACGCGAAGTTAGCGAAATGCGTGAAAAAATGCGCATGAGTCACCCATCTAAAGCAGGCATGTTTGATGTCAAGCATGACAAAGGCGGCATTATTGATGTGGAATTTATAGTGCAATATTTGGTGCTATTGCACGCGCATGCGCACCCTCAATTGCTCGCTAACATTGGTAATATTGGCCTGTTACATTTATTAGCAGAGCTGGGTATGGTTGAACCAGCTTTGGCTGAAAATGTTGCCTCAGCCTATCGCATTTACCGAAAAATCATTCACAGCGAAAAACTGCAAGCCAAAGAAGCAAAAGTACCGACCATTGAAATTCAGCAACATCAAACTGCAGTGGTGCACCTATGGGAGCAGTTATTTAAAGACTAGTTGTGTAACGCTACTAACGTCCCCAGCGCAAAGCGGGTGTATGCACAGGGCTATCCCAGTGTTGCTTGATTTCATCATCCAACAAACAAAGCGTGATAGATGCACCTGCCATATCTAGTGCAGTTGTGTAATTACCCACTAATGAGCGTGTAACACAAATACCATGGCCAGCCATTAATTTAGCAGCTCTGTGGTAAATCAAATAAAGCTCCATGAGTGGTGTTGCGCCAAAACCATTAATCAGCAGCAGCGCTTCTTGATTCGTAGGCAATCCTTTGCTTTGAAAGTCTGTAACGATGGCTTGCACGCAGTCATGCACAATTGCATCCGCATCGCGCATTTGTTCACGCTTGCGCCCAGGCTCACCATGAATCCCGACCCCCATCTCCAATTCTGTCTCTGCAATGTCAAAGGTGGCTCGACCGGCTGCTGGCACCGTACAGCTGGTGAGCGCTACGCCAATGCTAGAAGTGCGTGCATTGACTTTGTCGCCCAGCGCCTTGCAGGCGGCTAAGTCTGCACCCGTTTCTGCTAGGCTACCCACGCACTTTTCTACAATGACCGTCCCAGCGACACCACGACGACCTGTGGTATACGTGCTATTCACTACAGCGCAATCATCACTAGTCAACACAGTGGCGTGTTGAAAGGGCAACATTTCAGTCGCCATTTCAAAATTCATCACATCGCCTGCATAGTTTTTCACAATAAACAACACACCTTTGTCAGCATGCACCGCCTCGGCGGCGGCTAACATCTGGTCTGGGGTGGGGGAGGTAAACACTTGCCCAGGGCAAGCTGCATCTAACATACCAAAACCAATATAACCCGCATGCAGTGGCTCGTGACCTGAGCCACCACCAGAAATAATGGCTACTTTGCTTTGTGCTTTTTGGCTACGGGTAATATAAGTGGGGTCTAACTGCAGCGTGACTAAATCGCGATGCGCACTGGCAAAGCCAGATAAACTCTCTGTCAGCACATTCTCTATTTGATTGATGAATTTTTTCATGTATTTGCCCCCTTGATCACTAAATCACACACGGTGTGAATCATCACTTGGCAACTTTTTGCCCCTGCGTCTAAATGCCCAATGGCCCGCTCTCCCAAGCCAGCAGCACGCCCTTTGGTAGCAATTAAATTGCGTGTAGATTCTAAACCTTGATTTGCTGTTTCTTTGAGCGCATGCGCAATTTCTGTGCTAGATTTTCCTTCGGCAGCCAACAATGTAAATTGGTGAGATACAGGCACCAATACGTCCAACATTGTTTTTTCACCAACTTGGGCTTTGCCACGTTGCATGATGGCTTGCACACCTGCAGCAAAGGCAGCAGCTATTTCTAATAACGTATTTGATCCATTTTGCTTGCTCACTTTGGCCATGCTCATAAAAAAACTGGCAAATAGTGGGCCAGAAGCACCGCCAATGGTACTGAGTAATTTCATGCCGATTTTATTCAGCACTTCATCAGCAGGTAAAGGCAATAATTCGTTATACAAACTGGCAGCCACTTCAGAGCCGCGCTTCATATTGATGTAATGATCACCGTCGCCTATCGCACGGTCTAGCGATTCAATATCCGCTTCATGCGCCACAATCGCTGCATGAATGGCTAGGCTAGCACTCAAAATAAAATTAGTTTTCATGGCTTAAAATAAATAATAAACATGGATTGAATAATAAAGATTACTAAAAGCGTTAATTACCATATGACGCAACGCATTGTTATTGTCACATATACATCTTAGGCCAGTTTGTGGTCCACAGGCACTGTGTCAATTTCAGCAATCTGCATGTCTGCACGCTCATATTCCTTAAGTAATCCAAGTGCGGTTTCCATGTCTTGCTCATTGACAAATACATTGGCAAAACCAGCGGGGGAGAGTTCACCAATGCCGCCCTGCAAGTAATGCCCACTCACGTAACACACCACGCCAAAAGATTGCAGCATGCCTGCCACAATATGTGCTTCGATAATCGTGTTAGCGCGGTATGCAATATTCATTTTAAGGTATCAAAATTTGTATGTTGTGAATCAATACAGTGAAAACTTAACCAATTTTAGTCAGCAAGAAAATGCAAATCAACAGTGATACAAAAGACAAACCCAAAGAGAGATACAGCATGATTTTATAAGTCACCACCTGTTTTTTTGCCTCAAGTGCAGCAGATTCTATACCTTGTATGGTTTGTTGCATTTTTTCAGCTAACACATGAATGGATTGCGCATTTTGCGTGGCTGCGGATTGCAGTTCTTCAATCAGATTGGCTAATGCTGGATCTGATTTTGCGGCTTCTGTTTTAGAGCTAAAGGCGGGAATAGTAGCAGCGGCAATTTGCGCAATATAGGGTGCTATTGCTTTGATAATAGGTAGAAACTGAACTGCCATGTGATAACTCCCTTAAGGTTTGTTGGTGCTTAATGATTAATTACAGTGCGCGCCGCTTGTATTAAGTTATTTAGATTTGAGCCGATGTTCATTTTTAATTTTACTGCATAGTGCGCTACATATCGCATTTTCGTATCATTAGTTTATCAATCGACCATTGACCACTACCAACAATGAATAGATAACACGCGGCCATTAGCATGGTCCAATCCAGTCGTGCTTCATGCATAAAACTCCAAAACCCATAGGCTTTAAGGTCGCGTACATAAAAAATCATAGTTTCAGTCAGCAGCCAATCTTGCCCCATCCAAATAGGAATTTTGGTGGTGAAAATGGCTACTAGCATAGTAATGATGATTGGTGCTGCTGCCAAACGTGAAAATAGGCCAATAAGGATAAGTGATCCGCAGATGATTTCTACCCAGCCAACAAATGGCCCCATGAACTCTGGATAAGGTATGCCAATTTTGGCGAAGCGACCAGAGCCGAGTATCTCAGGAAACATTAGCTTTTGAATGCCCTCTGGTATAAACACCCCTGCTAATGCCAGACGAATTAAGATCGACCAGCGTGATGCTTCAGTAATACATAGACTTGCCAGCATTTTACATTTCATGACGGTTCCTAGCTTTACACCCCAAATACCGTAAAGCTTAATACCAAATAGGCTGCGTAGCCGAATACTAGCAACCCACCTTCTAAACGGCTGAGACGACTACCGGTGTAAAGAAATAGCAGCAAAATCAGTGAAGTGCCTAGCATCACCCATTGATCGAACTGCAAAATCCTTTCATGCACAGGCAGTGGCTGAAGCAATGCTGAAACACCTAGAATACCTAACAGGTTGAAAATGTTGCTACCTAAAATGTTTCCTATGGCGACATCGGCATGTTTTCTAAAGGCGGCAATTACTGTAATGGAAAGCTCAGGTAAAGAAGTACCAACTGCAACCAACGTGAGTCCAATAACCGCTTGCGAGACACCTAATGACTCTGCAATACCAACTGCACCTTTTAATAACACTTGCGCACCAACCACCAACAGCGCCAACCCCAGAACTATTGCCATGAATATCCACATTGTTGACTTTGGCAAAGTGGAGATTTCTTGTGCCTCTGCTTTGTGCAACTCTGCAGAAGGTGCAACCCCAGTGCGTTCAGTCCAGTAAGCCCAAGTGAGATAAGCAACAAGCGTGAGTAAGAGAATTGTTGCATCTGCTCTGGCTAAGGCATTGCCACCTACTAACACCAAGAACAAAATACTTGCAATCACTACCGTCACGCCATCTCGACGCAACACAAGTGGCTTGACCGCAAGTGGTGTGATTAATGCACACAGCCCCAGTATGAGCAGGATATTACTAATATTGCTACCTACCACGTTGCCAATGGCAATGTCTGGTTGTTGGTGTATGGCAGCATCAACCGAGACCACCAACTCAGGTGCAGAGGTGCCAAATCCGACAATGAGCAGACCGCTCAGCAGAGGAGATACGCCCATTCGATTTGCTGCTGCCAAAGCGCCCCGGATAAGTGCCTCGCCACCAGTAGTTAATAGCAAAACGCCAATCGCGACGTAAAGTGCGTTCATCATAAATTGTATTTCCAGTGTGTTAGTTTAGAAAGTGAAAAACAATATGGGCTATTGTATAGTGCCAGATCAAGCTTGGATGTAAGCCTAGATAGAAAAAACAGGACGTTTGTTTATAGCCATACCTTGGTAGCGCGGCGTCCGTTTCGTACTAAGTTTTTAAATTACGCATGCACCAATTGCCTAAACCCACCATAAGCCATTCTTTTACAATCAAAAATTGGGTTCGATGTATCCATGATAGTCTGCATACGCGGATCAACAAATATTGCCGTATTCGCAGCATCCCGTGCTTCTTTAGACTCAAACACCACCCATGCAAATATTACAGTTTCATCGGGTGTTGTGTTCGCTAGCTGGGTAAATGGCAGCACATCCTTGATATCCATATCATCGCCTACACATTCCCAGTAATCCAATGCGCCGTGGTCCTTCCATATAATGGCTGCTTGCTCTGCCATTAGACGATACTCGTCAATGCATGATGTGGGTATAGGAATAACAAATCCATCAATATAACGACTCATAAAATTCTCCTCATGGTTTATACCTCTTAGGTTTATGCTAATTTTCGATTACAAACTTGAGTTTGATATGACTTGCTTTAGCGGGCTCTAATGAGCGATGTGAGCACTTTACGTTTTATTCAAGATAGTTAACTTTTTACATCACTTGGTTAAAATCATTTGTGAATGCAATAGCTTGCGCATTTTTAAGTTTTATTTGCAGGCCTGTATCACCAAATAGTGGTTTGCCAGTGCCAAGTAATACAGGCGCTTACGTGATTGTGACTAGCGAGTTTCTGCATGCACCTGCGGCCATAATTATGCAGTCAACAGAAGCAATAAAATTGCTAAACCCCATGTCGGACTGCTCATCTAAATCGACATCAGTTTTACCGGATGTTTCAAGCCAATCTACCTCATCATTAATGGTTGCAATGTAAGCATCAGTACTTATTGCAATGATTGTTACATAACCCAACGCTACACGTTTTATCGCACTGCATCCTGTGGACTGCTGAACATGGTTCAATCGCTCTCATCCAGAAGATATGTTTTAAAGCCGCCTCTCATGGTTGGCTATCTTGGCGGTGATCAACTTGCCATCGTACGTTCTCATCTGGATCACCCTTTAGTTTGATGAGAATTGAACGCGGCGTTTTGGAATTCGAGGCAACGTACTGACGTACTCCGGGCTCTTTGTCAGACATGAGTTTTTCGAGAGTGGATACATTAACAGAGGGATTTGCTGCCACTAGGGAACGGATTTCACGAGAAGGGGCGACCGCAAGCTTCTCTAAGACGTCTTGTGAACAAGGTTTGATATTGATCAGGCATTGTTTCTGGGATTCAGGAATATCACTCCTACCTGAAAGAAAATGTTCAGCCCCTGGCCTTGGATTACGCGGTCCTAACACCGGATCATAGGCGTCAGGAGAACATCCAACTATCAGGATTAAGAGTATTAATGATGTGTAGGTTCGAACGGACATAAATGCCTTATTTTAGTATAGGTTCAACGCAAAGTTCAGCGGTCTCAGTGATAGCGATGCTCCATTGGAACGTTGAATTAGACCTGAGTTGTTAATATTTGATGGGTTTCGCTAGGCTTTACCCATCTTACGAGTTGAAAAAAGAAACAGGGATGTTGAATCTCTGTATGCCAGCGTACAGATAAGCTCATGAAGAACTGAATAATAAGGTCTGTAGTTAATAGACATGTAGGATAAATTATTCCTCTTGCTACTGAATGCGCTTCTTAATCAATCTAAAGGAAATACGCAATGACTAATCATCTAAACCAGAGTGCGAAAGATTGCATCGCCGCCTGCAATGACTGCTCGACCGAGTGCGGCGATTGTTTTGCACACATGAGCGGTAAAGAAAGCAAAAATGCTTGTCCAGCTTGTTGCATTGAGTGCGCGGCGATTTGCCGTTTGTGCGCCGATGCAATCGCCCGCAATAGTCCGTTCGCTAAGCAAATTTGCAAGCTGTGCGCGGACATTTGCGACTGGTGTGCAAAACAATGCGGCGAGCAGAATATGGAACACTGCGCGAGTTGTGCTAAATCGTGCCGTCGTTGTGCCGAGACATGCCGCAAGATGGCTGATTGATCTGAATAAAACCGCTGGAACGATTGCAGTACGAAATCGTTGGGCGGTATCTTTCAAGGCATTAAGTTGTCTTTGTACCCCAAGCCTCGAAATAATTGCCGCATATGAAGCAACAGCAGCCAATATAAGAGCAATAACCAATCCAAAAGTATCATTTTCAATCACCGATTTCTCCATGTTGAATCTGTGGATGCCTGACGTTTGACATAAGGGTCGCGCTTTAGCGCGTCCGCTTGAATGATGGGTTAGACATAAATTATTTAGAGTAAACGTACTCATTAGACGGTTTTACCGACATAAATAATTTAACTGCACCAATGATTAACAATAGATGAGCTGCCAAAACAAATGGGGCAGCTAAGCTCATTAATGCAAACGATGCACCACTGCCCAGCACAGTTGAGGTTAAAAGCCTTACTTTTCACCGCTGTCCTGTCCTGCAAACAACGAGGCAATTAGGCTGCCTGCAATCGACCCCGCCAGTGCACACAGGAAACCCACTATCAATGAGATGATGAGTTCTAGCGGCCATAGATTGTGTGAAGTGGGATCTTTAGCAACATCGACGACCATGCGGGCAAACACGGCTGCAGGTACCGAGGCCCCGACAATGCGGATGGCACTCCAAAAAGACGTAACTTTGCAGGCGCAAAGTAACAACGCTGAAACGCCAACCAAGAGTAAGCTCCACTTCATCAAAGCACTTGGTAGATTGAGTTTATTGTATGGAATCAACCAGTAGGGAACGCCAACGGCAAAGAAGTTTGCGATAAAAGCGAATAGTAGCCAGCTTTGCTTTAGCTGTTTCATGCGCACCTCACAAAAGAAACATAACGTTTGACATAAGGGCCGCCGTTAGGCGCCCCGCTTGAATGATGAGTTAGCTGTTCTGGGTTTCAACATGCTTTTTGAAGTTGTTGAGGATGCTCTGCCAACCTTGCCTCTGTTGCTCGGCTGTATTCTCATCTTCTGCTTCAAACGTTTCTGAAACCCGTGTTCCAATCTCGGTCTGCAGGAACTCGATGGTTACAATCCTGTAGTCTCCGAGCTTGAAGTGCAACGACTGCTGTGGTGCAACCTTGGTGAAGACTCCTTCGAAATCAAAGCCAAATGATCCGTCTTTAGCCTCCATGCGGTATTTGAATGTACCCCCGATTTTCAAATCAATTTCCGCCCTTGGGCAGCACCACTCATCAATTGCAAAGTTCCATTTGGTTATGTGATCTGGGGTTACCCAAGCGTCCCAAACTTGCTTGGGTGGGGCTGAAACTTCGGTTTCTACAGTGATTTTCATGGCTGACTCCAATTGTCGAGGGGTGCGATGGCTAACGTTTGAGTTAAGGGGCGCCGTTAGGCGTCCCGCTTGAAGGATGGGTTAGGCGTTTTATTTACAACCAGCACGTTTTTTCTCAGAATCAATAAA
>ENA-UOXP01000161-UOXP01000161.1-mixed-culture-metagenome-genome-assembly--contig:-NODE-161-length-48709-cov-34.653883_pt1 | contig 48709 bp, 21 predicted proteins | sample MGYA00238161_ERZ761639 | MGnify/ENA primary metagenome ERZ761639 (study PRJEB28913, sample SAMN08776760) | mixed culture metagenome | isolation source: Freshwater growth medium | place: USA...
CATCATCAGTCGCACCTCGCGCCAGATCGCATCATCATCATCATCATCATCATCATCAGTCGCACCTCGCGCCAGATCGCATCATCATCATCATCATCATCATCATCATCATCATCATCATCATCATCATCATCAGTCGCACCTCGCGCCAGATCGCTTCACTGGCATTGGCCTCCCCCCCCCGCGTGTCGATCCGCAGGACGAGCGCCTTGAGTGTCGGGTCCTCACGCGCCGCCTTGAGCAGATCACGCGCTTCGCGCGCGGAGATCTGGCCCGCTCTCGCCGGCCCCTTGCCGCTGTCCATGGCTTGAGGGATGATCTGCCCTTGCAGCGTGATCAGACCAACCTTAGGACGGGCTGAGGCTTGGAGACGCGAACCCAAGCGCGACCATAGGCCATTCGCATCGGAGCCCATGGCCGCCGCCTGCGCCTTGGCCGCCGCCCTGGCTGCCTTGGCCTCCGCCCTGGCCTCCGCCTTGGCCGCCGCCGCCGCCGCCTTGTCCGCCTTGGCCTTGGCCTTGGCCGCCGCCTCCGCCGCCGCCGTCTCCGCCGCTGCCTTGGCCGCCGCCTCCGCTGCCGCCTTGATGGCCGTCGTCTCCTCGGCGACCTTGGCCGCCGTGATCGCCGCGGCCGCCGCCTCCACGTCCGCCTCGGTCGGCTTCGACGGCCACAGCCACGCACGCTTCCGGGCCGCCAGGGCAGCCGCCGCCTCCGCCGCCGCCAAGAGCTCCGCCGCCGCCTTATCGGCGGCCGCGCAGGCGGCCGCCTTCGCGGCCGCCTTCGCGGCGGAGGCCGCCTGCGCCTCCATCCTCTCGCGCTCCGCGCCATCCCCCCTCATCACGGCGCCCATCGCGCTCATCCACGCCTCCAGCCGAGGCTGCACCATCGCAGACACCTTCCGGACGGTTGACATCGCGGCGCTCGCTCCGTCGGCCACCGCCGCCGCCGCCGCCGCCCCGTACGTCGTCGCGCTCGCACTCGCGTCCGACGCAGCCGCGGCCGCCCTCTGCCCATACGCGGCCGCGCTCTTCGCGCCCTCCTGCGCAAGCGTGCCCATCTCGGCGCTCATCTCGGCGCTCAGCACGGCGCTCAGCACGCGCACGCGATCCGTGGCCGCGTCTAGGGATCGCTGCAGGGAGCGCGCCTCGCGGTACCGCGTCAGGGAGTGGCGCACGCTCACGTCGCCGCACTCCTTGGCCACGAGGGCGTCGAACTCATCCACGTACAGCGCGCCGTCGAGCAGCTTCGCCTTCGTCGCCTCCGCGCTCCCGAGCCAGCCGCCGCGCGACGCGAGCCGCCGCACCTCCTTCTCGCTCAGCCCGCGACCTCGAGCGATCTCTCGAACGATCTGGGCGAAGCTCGAGGCGAGCATCGACTGCGTCGCGTTCTGGTGGGCGCGCGACGGCGTCGTGTCGCTCAGCGGCGCGTAGCCCGACTTGTACGTGCCCGCCGACACCGCCTCGAACCGAAGCCCCCACTTGCGCAGCCAGCCCGCAACGTACGGCACGTCCATCGAGACGCCCGGAAGCCGGAGCGAGGCGCCCGGCTGCTGGTAGACGGCGCCAAAGGTGCTCGCGAGCAAGTACTGCTTCGTGTCCTGGAATTCGGCCGCGTATGCAAACGACGGACCGGTGGCGCCCGTCTTCCGCGCGTACTTCAAGTCGAGCGGCGCCTTCTTGGCGTTGAAGACGTTGATGGCGGCGGAGAGCTCCTGCGTCTGTGCGAGCGAGAGCGCCGAGGCCGACACGTTGGCAACGAGGCCGGCCACACGCGGGTCCTCGGCCGCGTCGCGGATAGCCGCCGTCGCGTCGCGCAGCAGAAGCGTCTCGCGTTGTCCACCGCCCTGCAAGCTCGAGGCCACGCGCTCACGCAACGACGTGCCTTTCTCCACGAGCGTCGTCGACGATAGGTCGAGCTCGACCACAAATTTTTCTGGCAGCGTGCGCTTCTTGTCCAAGCTGTAGGGGATGTAGGCCACGCTTGCTGCGACCGCGGCACGGCGTAGCGTGAAGAAGGAGGCCGAGCGTGCCATCCTGTGTGGATTCCGTCGAAGATTCTTTTGGAGTGCTTTTTTTGAAACCCTTCGCGCCTTATATTCGCGTAATTGACTAGTTTGTTTCGTGCCTAAATTTGAGCGCCGCTGCGGGCGCTCGCACGAGGCATGTCGAGAATCGCCATCTCTTGGTTGAGTGGCCCGCTCGCTGTCAGCTGCCGCAGCTTCAAAACGAAGACGTCGGTGGCGCAGGAGGCGGCTGCGAAGAAGGCGGCCGCATCCGTCGCCGGTGGCCGTGATCCGTACGGCCTCTTCAAGCAGGCGATTGTGAGCCCGCCCGATCCTGACAACCGGAGCAGGAAAAAACGATTGCCCAAAGGGCAGATGGATGAGCATCGGAAGGCCTACAGCCGCGCGCTCATGCTAGAAGTACGTACCGGCTGCATAATCTCGCGCCACCTCTGCTGCATCGGACTCATGCGCTGCCGCGCCGACTCTCCCTGCTCGCAGAACCATCGCATCAACGGTCACTTCACCAAGATGATTGCGATGCGCGAGGCGGTGCGCGCCGCCCGTTTGTACCCGCCCGACGCGGTGGCGTGCGCTCCTTTTCGCGCAACCGCGCACACGTGCCACTGATCGGCGCGCGCCTCCTTCGGTGCATGCATCTGCAGGCGGTTGCGGCGCTCCCAGAGGCCCTGCAGCAGGAGGCGCGCTTACCAGACATGACGTTGCTGCCGATCCAGCGGCGCATCTTCACGGAGACGGCGCCGATCCCCGACTTCCAAGCGAAGCTCTTACGGCCCGCAGGTCAGGAATAGACAGATGTCCTTGTGCCCCCTATCCAGACGGGGCGGGCGCTCAGGCGGACGCGGGCATGTGCGGCGCGGGCGGCGGGCTGCCCGCGCCGGGGCTGCAGCGGCGCCGGCGGTCCAAGCGTCGTGACAGAGAATACGAAATGTTTGTCTTATGATTGTACCTAAAACCACACTGAACGTGGCGGCGACTACGCAATATCTAACTCACCCGGGACAACGACCGGCAATGTAGGGGGCGGGGGCTGGTGGTGCTGCGGCTGCGGCACACTGACACTGGCAACCACATCCTCGTTCAACGTGCTGGCGGCCGAGACTGACGGCTCCGGCTTTCCTGAGGCTATGCCGCACGCGCTCGAGAGAACGGCTGCTTTCTTCTCGTCGTTCGCGTCGGCGCCTGCTGCGGCACCAGCCTCACAGCCGTACGCCTCCTCCTCCTCCTCCTCCTCCTCCTGATCCTCCTGATCTTCCTCCTCGTCGTCGTCCTGAGCCCGGAGCCCGCCGCGCCGATTCCGATTCGCTGGCAAATCGCCGTATTCGTCCTCGCCAAGGTAGTCGTTGCCGCGGGCGAAAGCGGCGTCCTGCGTCGCCACAGGAGCCTTCTCCTCCTTGACGTCAAAGCCCGAGGGCCACAGCCCACGGCTCTGCAGGTGGCGGATCTGGTCACGGTACAGGTGCTGCGCGAGCGTAGCCTGCACCTTGCCGACGGCGCCACCGTCACTATCGCCTTCCGCCTTGTCGACGAGCAGGTAGCCGCCCTTGATGGCCCACACCTTGCCGCGGAAGATGGTGGGCACGCGGCAAAGGAAGCTACGGCCGGAGGCGTCGGCCACCTGCAGCAAATTTCCACCGGGCGTGCCGAGGACGACCACGACGGATTGGTTCGCGCTCGGCTCGGGCATCTCGTCCAGTTTGGAGTTGATGAACTTGCCGCGGCCCATCGTCGTGATGCCGGGCGGGCAGGACGTGCGACGTCGGAGAGCCTACCGGTACGATTTCGCACCCCTCCTAAACCTCGTGGCGCACTTCGTGAAAGACACCCACGTCGTATGCTGAGCCTCTCGTCTCTGTTCGCGAGCCCACTGCCGCCGCTCCTGTTGCTGACGCTGGTCGTGCGCGTCGCTCGCAGGGTTAGACTTCGTCGGGAAGCTCAGCAGCAGCAGCCATGTCCAAGCGCGGTACGCTGACGCCCTGCGGGCCCTGGCGGCAAAGGCTCTGAGCGCCTCAGGCGCCACCGAGGCTGGCCAGCTCCGTGGCGTGGTGCTGGCGCGCTGCGTGATCGCCGGCCGTGCCGTGCTGCTAGTCGCCAGCGCTCAGATGCTCCACGCCGATCGCTCTCTTGCTCTGGCAGGCCGCACCGGTTCGATGGGCAACAAGTTCCGCACGACGCTCGGTCTGTGCGTGGGCACTGTGATGAACTGCGCTGACAACTCTGGCGCCAAGAACCTGTACATCATCTCCGTCAAGGGCATCAAGGGTCGCCTGAACAAGATTCCCGGCGCAACGGTCGGCAACATGGTCATCTGCTCGTGCAAGAAGGGCAAGCCCGAGCTTCGCAAGAAGGGTGCGCGCTGACACCCTCCTCGCTGCGGCCGCCCCTTCGCTGCTGCTGCTGCGACGGCGGCCAGGCTCGGGCGCGCGCGCTGGCCCTCAAGCGACTGACACGCATTCCGTTCGCGCGCGCAGTCATGCCGGCGGTGGTTGTGCGGCAACGCAAGGCGTGGCGGCGGGTGGACGGCGGCGGCTTCATCTACTTTGAGGACAACGCGGGCGTCATTGTCAACGCCAAGGGCGACCTTAAGGGTTCGGCAGTCATGGGCCCGGTGTCGAAGGAGTGCGCTGACCTGTGGCCGCGTATCGCCAGCGCGGCGGGCACGGTGCTGTGAGCACCGCTTGAGCACGCAGAGATGCGCTCGCCTCGGGTGTCGCTGGCCAAGGTGAACGGGACGGCCCGGCGCCTTCTTGTAGCTGCCCACGAGTTTTGTTGAAGACTTGGGTCTAGTAATTTTGCCACACTTGATTCAACTGAACAAACGTTGGTTTCAATTTCATGCCGCGCGCTACCCTGAGCACGGGGTGTGTTTCACTGCCGTGTGACGCCCAAAGTTACACGGCTGTGAACCCAACGTGAAGGGCCAGATTACAGGACGGTATCCATCATGGAACCAGACAGGGGGGATGCGGGAGAACCCACAGTGGGGGGACTCTCCGCCGTATGGGGGGAAGGGGATACCCAGGGGAAAGCCTTATAGGCACCCTGTTATGCGGTTCGTATGCCGCCCGCGCGCGGGCTGATGTTGCTCTATTCTTAGCATTGCCGACGGCCCGTCGGCGTTGCAAGTTCCCCCGGCGGCTCCGCGTGCCGACGGTCGGACCTTCGAATATCGATGCGTATCAGTTCTGGGAGTGTTATGTGTTCCCGCCCACCCACCGCGATTCAGAGCCTGGTCTAGCTTTAGCAGGGACCGGGATGTCGCGCTCACCAGGCTGCCGTTTGTGTAGTTTGATGAACCGCCAATCAACCAACGCGACCAAGTTTACAGCAGCAGCAACCACGTGGGCCTCGCGCGACGCAGCCCGCGATGGGACTGACCGACAAGACGGTCGTCTACCAGACCACCGACGTGGAGGCCAACGTGGAACCGGTCGTGCTCTTCTCCATCATCGATCACTTTAGCCGCCGCGGCGAGGGTCAGGACTTTGTGATTGGCACGCTGCTCGGCACCGAGGAAAACGGCGTGGTGACCATCTCCGTGGCGTTCCCGGTGCCGCACATGCAGGTCGAGGATCAAATGGCCCTCAGCACGGACTTCCACGCCACCATGCTGTCCCTGCACCAGAGGGTGCACAGCAAGCAGACGGTCGTCGGCTGGTACTCGACGGGCGAGGCGATCAACGCCAACACGACGCTATTCCACGAGTTCTACGGCTCGGAGACACCACGTCCAGTGCACTTGCTGCTCGACCTGGGGCTGGGCGAGCACAAGATGAGCGCGAAGGCCTACATTTCATCGGGCCTCACGCTCGGCGAGACGAGGCTGGGCGTCGCCTTCCGCGACATCAAGCTCACCGTTGTCAACAGCGAGTCGGACCGCGTGGGCGTGGCGAACCTGCTCAAGATGAGCGCGGGCACGTCGGCGCCGACAGGCGCGGGCGGCGGCGGCGAGCTCGAGTCGGTCGAGACGACCGTGCGCAAGCTGCTGCGCACGCTCGAGAGCGTGGTGGACTTCGTCGATAAGGTCGTGAGCGGCCAGCAGACAGCAGAGCCTGAGACAGTGCGGCTGCTGCAGCAACTGGTGGCGGCGGCGCCGCGGCTGCAGGCGGGCTCGTTCGAGAAGATGTTCAACACGTCCGTGCAGGACATGCTCACCGTCGTCTACCTTGCCAACCTCACGCGCACGCAGCTCGCCCTTGCAGAGAAGCTCCAAGCCGTCACCCTCGCCTCATGAGACCCTCCCACTTACCTCCCTCTGAGCTCCCACTTACCTCCCTCTGAGCTCCGCTGAGCCATGGCCCCGCCTCCACTGGAGGTACTGGAGCAGCCCGCGTATCGACTCCTCGGCACGCTCGGAGGACACGTCGTGAGGGGAGCCGCGCAGCGTGCTGAGCGAGCGCGCATGGGAGGATACTCCGCATGCGTTGCGCGGACCTCCAGCACGCGCGTGCTGCTGCAATACTGTGCGGCGCACGCTGGCTTGCATCTGAGCCGGGTGCTGGAGAGTCTCTTTTGTCGATGCATGCAATAATTGTACTAAAGCGCGACACGCCGCGCCGCGCGGCACGAGCGTCACACCCGGGAGTTGACAGATGACACCGATAATTCATAATACTAGATCGCGGGTCCCGCGGAGCATCCGACCCGTATTTCGACTTTTTCGCGGATAGCGGCGCATGATCGCACGGGACGGGTCCTTGCGTCTGTGTGATGCAACATCGTCGCTCCGCTCATGCTCAAGACCGCCGCGTGCATGCATCTACCTGGTCGGCATCGCGGGGCCCATGCCTCATCCATCAAATGGCCCGTTAGGAACTTACTACGATGCCTCTGACCCGAAGGGGCACCATGCAGCCGGGCTTCGCTCCTCGTCGGTGGCAGCAGCGGCCCCTCGAATTTTCGACGAGACCGGCAGTCTTCGTGAGCTGGTACTGCATGCCATCCTTTCAGAAGAGCCCGGCCGCCTTCTTGAGCTGGTTCTGCTTCCACGCCTTCATTGCGTTGAACTCTCCGCGCGGAGAGCCGAGCACCTTGACGAAATCCTGATCCGACAGGTACTGCTCGCGCTTACTCAGGTCGAGCCCCAAAGGAGCGAGCTCGGCCGACGGCTTCTTGAGCTCCTCGTAGTTGAGCGTGTACTTGCCGTCGGGCGGCTTGGTGGCAGCAGCGGGCGCGGCGGGCGCGGCGGGCGCGGCGGGCGGCGGGGTAGGCTCGGGCGGCGGCGCGGGCGCGCCCGGCTTGGTGGGCGTCTTCTTGAGCACGGGCATCAGAGGCTCGGGCGGCGGCGGGTTGGCCGCCATGATCTTGGCGAGCTTGGCCTGGTAAGGGTCGGTGAAGGACGTCCTCTTCGACTCATCCCATCCGAGGAAGAAAGCCTGGAACATCTCGGGCTCCTTGCCCGATTTGACGGTGACGACCGGCGTCTCCGGATCGAGCTTCATCGCCTTCAGGTACTCGGCCGCCGTCTCGACGGCCGCCGCCTTCTCGCTCTCGTTCGCGTGCTCGCCCACCCACACGAAGATGGCCGTGTACACATCGAGGATGAACACGTCCTCGTCGTCGAGGTCCTCCTGCGTGAAGTCGAAGACGCGCTCGATCTTGATCGCACCCGACGCGTTCGACAACGAAAAGAGCATGGGGTCGCGCGAGGAGGGCGGCAGCCATTTGGCCGTCGTGTACTCGGCCTTGCCGCCCAGCTTGGACCAGAAGTCCTCGGGCTCCGAGCCCTCGGCCACCTCTACGATTGAGCGGCTACCGCCGAGGACCTTCGCAATTGACTTTGCGTACCCCTGCTCGGTCTCATTCGAGCCCGAGCCCTTCCAGATGTACATCGTGCCCGGCGTGAGCAACACGAAGCAGTCGCCCGAGTTGAGCTGATCCGCCCTCTCGTCCACCTGCACTGCGCGCGTGTCGTCTGCATTTGTGCCGCGCACGTGGAAGAGGGAGACGCCGTCAGCGTCGGCCTCATCCTTCTCCTGCCTGTTCTTGAAGCCGGACCCTTTCCCTCCGGAGTGGACGACCATGTTGCCCTTGAAGATGCGCACAAAGTGCCCTGGCTCCCGACACATGGGCACGCGGATCTGAGTCGCCCCGCCACCAAGCTCGTTATCCATCTTCACGGCCAGGATGGCCGAGGCGCCCTTCTCATCCGCCGACGACTGCCGTCCCTGCCAGATGTAGATGATGTACAAGGGCTTGCCGTCCTTCTCGTACGTGTACTTGACGATGTACGAGTCGCCCGCGAAGAACTGGCCGACGAGACTCTCGTCCACCTTGGCCATCTCGAAGCCCTCGATGCGCCAAACCTCCGTCAGACCGTCGTGAGGGATCGAGCTGCCGATGGAGACGCGCTTGAGGGCGTTCCCGAGGCCCGAGAACAGGCCGCCAAGCTGGTCGGCGATGGAGCTGCCACGCGGCGTCATCGCCACGTTGCCGCGCGGCGTCATCGAGAAGTCCTGGGCCGGTGTCGGCTCGTCCCACGTGCTGAAGTTGGCCTTGAAGGTGGTCGGCTCTGTGCCTTCCATGACCTTGGAGAGCTGCGTGCCCGCTGGCCGGCCAGCTGCCGAGCAGTAGTCGTGCGCGATCTGCATGCCTCTCTTGCGCTCGTCGGTCGAGCACCTCTTGCCGATCCACACGAAGATCTCCGACACGTTGTCCATGATGAACACGTCCTCGGTGGTCAGCATGCCCTTCGTCAGGATCTCCTCGCCCACCACCGTCTCCTCCATCTGGCCGCTCGCGTCCGACACCTTGATGAGCTTGAGCTCACCCTTGGGAATAGCGCTGACCTCGTCGGAGGTGGCCGGCGCAACGGCGCCCTGGCCGCCCAGCGCCGCCCAGAACTCCGCCGGCTCCGACCCCTGCTCGCACGCCTCGATGGTCGCCTTGCCGCCGCGCTCGTCGCCATTGATGGCCTCGCAAACTTCGAGCGCCTTGACCTTCTCCTTCTTGTTCGCCTCTGAGCCGTTCCACTGGATGATCTTCTTCCCCAGGTCGAGCACGAACACGTCGCCCGCGTTCAGCGAGGACGCACTCAGCGGCACCAACTTGACGCGAACCTCGCGCTTGCCCTTGCAGTGCAGCAGGCGAGTCGTATGCACCTTGTCGACGTGCTTGAAGCCGCTCGCGACGCCGCCAGGCTCGTACTGCACGTAGGCGAAGAGCTGCAGGAACATGTCCGACTCGTGGCCCTGCACCTCGCGGTGCTGCACCGGCCCGCCGCCGAGCGACTCGTCAAGCTCGACCGTCTTGAGCGCAGCGACACCCGCCTCGTCTGTGGAGCACTCCTTGCCCAGCCAGAAGAAGATATCCCAAACGAGCGACGAGCTCTGCGGCTTAGAGCTTGTCTTGAGCACGATGTAAGCGTCGCCTTCGAAGAGGTGGCCGTGAAACTTGGGCTTCACCAGCGTCGGCACCAGCTTCTCGATGCGCCAGACCTCAAGGCCGGCCTTTGTGCCAGCGCCGTCGAAATCGCCGCCCATAAATGCTCGAGAAGCGTGTGCGGCGGTGAGGTCTGCGCGCAGGCACGGACGTTGCGGTCAGGCACTGGAGAGACAGCTGGTGCGCGCAGTTCCAGATGAATCAGCGAACATGACGAGAGGTTCGAGAGGCGATCATTACAAAAGTCCGACGCCGAAGTAAGCCTGCGGAATCAGCGCAAAGTGGCCCAGAACTGCTACTGAACTGCTCGGAAACCCGGCACCAACGTAACAGGTCTACATGTTGCGGCCACACTGCCATCATAGGAATCCTATCGCATTACATGTATCGGTTCGAAAATTACTATCGATAGTAGTGACCACTGTCGCGTCACAAATGTAAAGAGATCTGATCGATCGATCGAAACTAAGATACTTGTGTTTACAAGTTCGCATGATGCCCCCCTTCCCCCCTTCCCCCCTTCCCCCCTGCGGCGATCTGGGCGGCGGTTTGCCGATGTCCGAAAATTGAATTCCGCACCTTGTCAGGTTGAACCGCGTGTACAGTACCAACTTCCCTGTCGACCCTGTCATGCCGAGCAGCATGGCCCACACCAGTCCATCATCCATCCCGCCGAAGACACAGCACGCGTGGCCCGCGGATGCCGAGAACGAAGGCCAGCCCGTGCCGGCGTGGGTGAAGCGCTGGTCCTCGAAGCTGCCCGACAAGCTGCGTACCTTTGTCTCGGACGCGAAGGACGCGGCAGCGTCACCCGCACCGGCTGCGCACGTGTCACCGGAGAAAGCGTACGTGCCGCCGCGCCGCGCTCCCTCCCAGTCACCGGAGAAAGCGTACGTTCCGCCGCGCCGCGCTCCCTCCGATAGCTACGGGCTTCATCCAAGTGCCGGCGCCGGCTGCTCACGCGACGAGCTTGAGGCGGAGCGCGAGCGCCGGCTCGAGGCGGAGCGCGAGTCGCGCCGCCTGCAGTCGGAGGTGTGGAGCCTCAAGGCGGAGGTCTCGCGGCTGCACGAGATGATGAAGCGCTTCGACGCGAGCAACCTCGAGAGTCCCTCCGAGGCTGAGGCCGCCGTCGACATGTTCCTGCGGCTCGCGCGCGAGGCACACAGTGTCGGCGAGAAGATGCGGACGGCCGAATTCGAGGCGCGCCGTGGCGGGCGCTACGGGCTGCCGACGGCGTCGCCCGTCGCGCCCGCCGATGGGCCCACGCCGCCGAGCTCACCTTCGAAGGCAGCCGCTCGCTACGCCGCCGCCGCCGCCGCCGCCGCGGCCGCGTACGCGCCGGCGTCCGCCTCGTCCGCAGCGGACGAGGGCGCCCACCATGGCGCTCCTAACAGCAGCAGCAGCGCCGAGGACGAGATCGAGATCGAGGACGAGATCGAGGAGATCTCGACCGAGACGCTCGCCAAGGCGTCCGGCGCGCCGCCCGAGGGCACGCCGGCGGGTATGGCGACGGCCGAAGGCACCCCAGCGGCTGAAGGCGAGGAAGCGCCGATGGACGAGGAGTCGTTCCAGACGCTGCAGCGTGACTACATGGCGATGCAGTATGACGATGTCTTCTCGAAGCTCGAGGCACGCGACGGGGACGCCTCTCTCCTTCTCGTACGTGGCGAGTGGATCAGTCAGATGACTGGAGGCGACTTCGCGCTGCCGCAGCCCGGGTGCGTGCTGCCGCCCGAGGCTCTGATCGCAGCCACCGAGCTGCGCGCGATCTTTGGCTCCGTCATCAAGGGCATCTCGGGCGGCTACCGGCAGGTGGTACTCCCCTTCCTCACCGTCACGCACATGTGGACGGACGCGGAGCATCCGGATCCAGAGGAGGAGCTGCTCAAAGGCGTGCTCGATGTGCTGCAGGCGCGCTGGGAGGACTTTGCAGAGCGCGACGTGGGGCTCTTCCTCGAAGCGCCGCCGCACGCGCCGCCGCCGCCGCCCGACGCGCCGCTGCCAAAGCGCGACTCGTGCCTGTGGCTCATTACCTGCCGCACTCGGCAACATCTGGGCAACACCTCGAGCTCGATGACGCAGCTCGCGTCGCCCTCGGGCGAGGTGGGCGGCATGGTGGGCGCACCGTCGGCCGAAGAGATGGCCGCAGCGTACCTGGCAGCGCGGGAGATCACGGAGGCGCACGCGCAGGAGATGGCGGGCAAAGCCGTCGTGGGTGCCGACGACGAGAGCGCCGTTGCGGGCGCCGTCGGCAGGAGCCGCCTGTCGCCGCCGCCCGAAGCGCCGTCGTGGGCTCCGAGGCCGGGCAGTGCGCACTCGGGCTCCGAAGCGAGCCACGCTGGTTCCGAAGAGTCGGCTTAGGCGAGGCCGCGCCGCTTCCGTCCATCCGTCTACGCTGGGCGCCGTGATGGGCCCCGCGCGCATGGGCCGTTTCATCATCATCGTCGTAGTACGCGGAGAGGTAGATGGGCGTCATCATCCAGTGGGGCAACACGCCAGTGCGTTGAAGAGCGTGCCGCTGCGATATCCAGCATGAGGGGGAGTAGCGGCATTGATGTGAGCACGCGCGATGTGTCGTTGTCGTTGGTGTGCGGTCTTGGAGGGCGTTCTGTCGGACGGCTCTTCAGTCGCTGCAGAGGCGTTGTGGCTGCTGCAGATGGAGAGCTGTGCAGACAGGCGCACAAGCTGTGCGTGGTCGTCATGTCCGACTTGTCAGTATGTAACGTGCACGCGGCACGCGTGTGTGCGAGCGGTTGTTCGCCCGTGCGGTGCGCAGTGCTTGGGTGGCGCTCCGCGGGTTGTCGGTTGAGGGGGGCTACGGCCCTACGCTACCGTCGGCCGCGTACTCGCGTGATGCATCGGTCGCATGTCGCGCCCGGCCGAGATTTCCGAGTGTATCGTTCTGACAGGTTCGCACTTCGAATTATTGCCGAAATACAGGAGAATAAGAGATTGTCCCTGTGGTGTGGCGTGTGCTGCGTTCGAGTGCGTTCGAGTGCGCCCACGGTCGCCGCGGCCGCCGTCTCGAAGAGCTTGCCGAGGAGTAGGAAGGCCGGCTCGATCGAGCGGACGAGAGCGTGCTGAGACCTGATCCATCTTCCATGCGCATCTCCGCGCCGTACCGCACGGGGCACGGCATCCCGATCCCCCCTGGAGACACCTCATGCATGCCCCTCGAACCCGAAGCCGAAGAACACAGCGTGCGCCACAGCCCATACATGCACACAGGCAAGTAGCACACGCACATTCGTTGAAGATTGACACGTGTCGTGTGTCGTGTACTCTTATCACCCGCACGATTCGGTTCACTTTAAGGCCGTAGGAGTGGAGCGGATCGCGGATGGCTCCACGGCAATGTGATGCCCGACTTTGCAATCGTCTTCGCCTCATGCGTTCCTCCCCACGTGTCCATCTGGTGGCACCAAAGGTCATCCGGCGTAGACTCGCCTTTGATACGCATGGGCGGAGCCGTTGATGGACGTACACGTAGCTTAGCGTACTCGGTCCTCGGGCCCATCCTCGGTGAATGCGAGGCTGCTGAGGCTGGGCGCGTCGGCCCTCTATAGCTCGAGTAGATTTGTCCTGAAGGCGTCATGCCTCCGTCTGTATTTCTAAAATCGATCTTGCCTCTGCGGCGCAGTTGCGGTCCGAGCGGCTCGTATCGGCTTCGGCTCTCGGTGTGCGGCGTGGGTGGCGGCGAGAAGGAGCCAAACCGAGAATCCCGTCTTGGCGACGGACTCGCGGGCATGTTCCACGGAGTTCCTTGCACCACGCGGATGTGCGGGTTCCTATGGTGGCTCTCTCCACTACGCGGGACCGTGACTCCATCATAGTGGAAGGAACCAGCATGAATGTAGAACTTTGATGTCGTCGCGCACTCCATGTTGACGGTAAAATGTTGACCCTTGGGCAGGACCCTAGGGCTAGTGCCGCGATATAAGTCGATGTGGCGTCTTACTGCACCCGACTCATACCTGCTGTCGCGGTACTGTATTTCGATGCTGCGCGGCGAGGAAGCTTCATGCGACCAACAGGGCGATCTGGGTTTCGACGGTGAGCCAAAGGTCGTGTTCATGGGATCATGTGCGGCCTGCTCACTGCCAGTCACGTCAGTGAAGAGTCGGCGCACGGGGTGTTCCGGCGGAGGCACGGCGGGCTCGGCGACGGTCTTTAGCTCGGCTGGCTCGGCCGGCGGCTCCACATCCGCCCCCATGCCCGCCTGGAATCGGGTTCGTTCACGTACGTCGGGCTCTCGATCCAGTGTTCGCGGTGCAGCCTTACCGCGTCGAAACTGCACAAAAAGAGGCAAGTTTTGGCGAAGTTTACGTTTTGTGAAACGAACCGTCGCAGATTCTGAAGGAACATGTAAGATGCAACCGCACTTCCCCGTGCTTCCCCTAACCAAGAGTTGTAAACTCACAAGACCATCAGGCTCAGTTTTCAGACCGCGGTGCGCGGAGGTCCACGCCCGCGATGTTCTAGCGCGGCCTGCCCTCCCCCGGCTCGGGGAGCGGCGTGTCCCACCAGCTCTCGGACGAGGCGCGGACGGCATGGCCCGCGGCGCTGTTCTCGAGCCCGGCCATGAGCTGCAGGACAGGATCACGATCGAGCTCGAGGGAGCTCGTTGGCTGTGGAATGCCGCTCCCCACAGCAGCGCCGCCCCCCTCGCTCGTGACCGCCCGGTGGGGCTTCGAGTCGGAGTAGTCACCCACCCAATCGGCATGCGAGCGGCGCGCTGCAGGGGGCGGGCGCGGGCGCAGTGACGCGCGCAGTGCGGCGGAGGAGCGTGGCGGCGGAGGTGCATTGGCAGCCGCCTGTGCCGCACGTAGCTCCTCCGCTCGGGTCGGCAGCGCGGTGGCGGAGGAGGCCGGTGACGGTTTGCGTAGCTCACTCACGTCCACCTCCCACGCCGTCGCGGGCGCGCGCCTGGCCGCCCTCCCACTCGCCGCCGCCAAGCTGGGCTCGCCGATGCGGCCGGTAGGAGGCCTCGCCGCAGCAGATTGCGTGCGTACTTGCAGCGATGGACTGATTGGCGTCGCGCATGCTGCCGCCGCTTCCGCCGCTGCCACATCTCCCCACGCCGCCTCCACATCCACCGCCTCAGCCTCCGCCGCCTCCGCCGTTTCGGCCGCCGCCTCCTCCGCTGGCGCCCCGCGCACTGGCCAGCCGCCACGGGCGGCGGTAGCGGAGGAGCCACCATGGTTCGCCACCGGCGGCGGTAGCGTCACTGCCGCTTCGTCCTCCAACGCCGTCAGTGGCTCCTCGCGAGCATCATGCAGACCAAAGCGCGCGGCAGCGGCGGAGGACAAGGCGCGCTCGTATGGCGGCGGCGCCTCCTCGTGCACGTCGAAGCCGCGTGCCGGCCCCGCGCCCGTCGCGCTGTTCACAAAATGGCCGCCGAGCGTCGTGCTTAGGAACCTCTGGGCTATGGCAAGCGCCGCTGCCGCCTCCTTCTCGGCGGCACTCGGCTTAGCGCTCGGCCCGACCGCGGGATGCCATCGACCCAACTCGGCGGCGCGTGGTGGCGGGACCGTCGCGATCGGCGCCTCGTCCGGGTGCGCGCCTGCCACCACCGCTTCGAGCCGCCGGCGCCGCGCCGACGCGAGCTGGTTGCGGTAGGCCACGTCGCGGCGCAACCGCTCACCCACGCGCGAGGTGGCGGGCGCGGCGATGGGCTTCGTGCGCCGCATGCACGCCATCAGCGGCGAGTGCACGGTCGGCAAGCGGCCCGACGGCGTCTGCGTGGTCGCGGTCGCCATCGCCGGGGCTGGCGGCGGCGGCGGCGGCGGCTCAGGTTGCCAGACTGGCGATGGCGCTGGCGGTGCCGGAGCATAAGGGAGATCGACGACGTACGCCGGAGGGCCCGGTGGGGTAGGAAGGGTAGGAGCGCCGGTGGCGGGCTTAGGACTCTCGGTCCACCACGCTGGGTAGCGCGCAGGCCACGTAGAGGCTGGGGGCGCCGGCTCGAGTGGCACGTCGGCGACAACGACGCCTGGAGAGAGCAGGTCGCGCGTGCGCCGAGCCTGCAGCGGGTGGTGGTGGCTATCGGTTCCACCTTCTTGCGCAGGCCAGCCGTCGTACAGCAGGTAGCCTGCCCGCCACGCCGAGGAGGGCTTGGCCAGGGGCGGCTGAGCGGCCGCTGGCATTGACAACATCCCGATCAGAACATGCGATTTCCCGCGCGCCTCCGCTAAGAGGAGACTTTTTCCAGGAGTGTACTGTACCCTTTGAAAAGAACCAACTCACAGAATCAAATTGGGTGCGGCAGAGTTTTGAGTGACATGTAACAGCCAATTAACAAGAGCCTACAAGTATCGTCACGATGTGCGGCCTCTGCCGCCACGAGGGATTGCCGAGCAAACGCCGCTCGGATGCTTTCACAGCTCCGTGTACAAGCGCGGCGGCGCTGCCAGTGGCCGTTCTCGTGGCATCCGACGGCAGCCGCTACGATGCACCGCGGCACACGCTTTCAAGCTGTGCAACGGTCGCAGCAGCTGTCAAGGCAGCGGCGGTCAAAGAGGTGCTGCCGAGCATTACGTTGCCAGGTGTGACCGCGTGCGCTCTATGCACTGCGCTACGATTCTGCCAGCGCGTGCACAATGTCGGCAACCGCGCTGCATCGGTCCGCCTCGCGTGGAGCAAGGGCTTCCTACCGAATCTGACGAGCATGCAGCTCTTCGAGCTCGTACGAGCGGCGCGGGCGCTCGACGCGACTCCGTTGCGTCGGCTCGCGTGCTCTGCAGCGGCCGACTTGCTTCGGAACCATTACCTTGGCGACGAAAGCAGCGAGGGCTGCAACGAGCCGCCGCCAACGCTGCCGGCCGATGCGGCAGCCGCACTAGGCGGCATCGAGGCACTCACCGAGGTGCTCGCACTGGTCGCGGGTGGTGCGGAGATAGACGCGGGCGGGCGGTGTGAAGCTGCCAATGACGGCCGTTGCCAAAGCACCAGGAGCGCAGACGGTTGGCTGCAGGCGGCCGAGGCTCTGGACGATTCTGAGTGGCGCGAGGCTGCCGCGCGCGTGCGTTGCCTAGGGCTCGGAAGTACTCTCACTCTGCTCTCTGGGACTGGTCCTCGGAGAGCTTCCACGGGTCAGTCCAGCAAGTAGCGATTGAATCGATACACTCTCAGTTCGTGTGCTGCTGCTTGTGGTTTACGAGAGGTCTGTTTTGGTACGCGGAAGCTTCTCCATCAGAATAGAACGACACTACACACCCTTCCCGCAGCGCACCTCGAGTCCTGACTGTGTTACCCGACTGTGAGCCTCGTCGCTCCACCCGACGCCTCGCGCCTGAACCGCTACCACGCAACGCCCCTGAATGAGCACCCTGCTGAGCCTACGTGGTCTCGACGTCCATGATGAGCGCAACGCCCGCGAGAATCCACTTGTTCACGCTCTGCTTCGTCTTCAATCCGGCCGTGAAGATGTAACCACCCGTAGGCTTGCCATCGACAGGGTTGCGCGTGAGCGTCTTGTATGAGGGGCACTCGTACACGTCACGCTGGCCCTTGTCCGCGAGCGCCGCCTTCATGAGCACGACAGGCATCGGGCAGTAGAGCTGCTTGAGGATTGAGTCGTCCATCATGCCCGTCGCCACGTCCCAGCGCGCGCCCTCGAGGAAGAAGCCGTTTACATACGCGCCGTCGCGAGTGGCTCCCTCAATCTCGTCGGGGTTCATCTTCTTGGTCACGTCGCACACGGTCGTCATGCGGTCGAGCGGCAGCTCGTTCTTGCGCGCGAGCACTTGCATCACCGCGGTGAGGAAGGCCTGCGGGTTGAAGAGGCCCGCAATCCACGTCACCTTGGGCGTCGCCAGGTCGGCCGTCCACGCCTCAAGCTGGCGCTGGCGCTGGAGCATGTCAAGCAACCACGAGGCGAGGCCGCGCATCGACGGGTACGCGACCTTAGCCCAGGAGGCGGGCACCTTGTTGTCGTACAGGGAGTTCATGAGCGCCTCCATCGACTCCGTCATGCCAAGGTCACCCTTGAGCCCGAGGTCGAGCTCAACGAGCGAGCGCTTCACCTCGAAGAGCAGCCGGTTCATGCGCTCGCACTCCTGCAGGAAGACGGAGGTGTACGGCGTGCGCTCGTCGGGCGGCGTGCGCTCGTCGAGCTCGGCTAGCGGGAAGAGCTCCGGCATGCGCTCCATGATGTCGTCCAGGATTCGCTTGACCTTCTCCTGCAACGTCATGCCACCCGCGCCGCCACCGCCGCGCGGCGCGAGCTCGCCGCAATTCTTGAAGAGAGCGAGCGACTGCGCCGTCATGAAGTTGATCTCGGCGTTCGGGTGCAGCCCGTAGCACATGGGCCCCTCGTTGATGAGGTTCTCGTCGATGTACTCGACAAACTGCTTGTGCGAGCCGGTGGGCGGCGGCACCTCAAACTTAGGGTAGAGCTGATAGCCGTCGAGCAGCGCATCGGTCATGTACACCGAGAGGTACGAGGCGCACAGCCGACGGTCGAGGTCGTCGGTGATGTGGCCTCCATACATGACCTCGCCAAAGATGTACTGCAAGTCGGCCCACGGCACCTTGGGCGCGTCGTTGAGGAAGTTGGTCGCGACGATGATGCACGCGCTCAGGTCGCCCGGCGCGAAGGGGTACGGCCGCTGCCAGCCGATGGCGCCGAACTGGCGGCGCTCGCACACAATCGAATGGAAGAAGCCGAGTGCAAAGATGATCGCCTTGAGCTCGGACTGCTTCGGGCAAGCCTCCCACACGGTGTCGTTGAAGGTGTTGAAGGCGCGGATCATGTTGGGGCGCAACCCACTGGGCGGCTCGTTCGTGAGCTTGATCGAGTTTTGCAGGATCTGCACGGGGATCACATTCTGCGGCAGCGAGGAGAGGAAGACGCGGAAGCCGGGGTTGGCGCCTTCGATGAGCGCCTCGAGCTTCTTCTCGAGCTTGGGCAGCCAACGGGCGACGAGCTCGACATTCTGCAGCATCACCCAGCCGCCGGACACCTGCATGCGATCGAGCGCCTTCTCGGCGACGGGCTCCTGGCCCTGGCCGAGCGAGACGCTGAAGAAGAGCCCGTTGGCCTCCGTCTTGTCCGCCGGCCCGCCAATTTGGCGCACCGCGAGCAGCGGGTCGACGCCAGGCGAGAGCAGGAAGAAAACGGGCGTCGCGGGCGACGTGTCCTCGAATGACGAGGGCAGGTCGAAGGGGATGGCGTTGTAGTACTCGACGCCCATCTCATCGCGCACCCAGTACTTCATCGCGAGCACCATCCGGTCCGGCCGGAGCGCGCGCATCACGAGCAGCCGCTGGAAGCCGCTCACCCGGTTGAACTCGCCCGGCAGCTTCTCATTCTCAGGTTGCTCATTATCGAAAAACTCCTTCCAGCGCTTGTTCGAGCCCTCCAAATCGGCCGGCAGGGAACTGAAGACTTCGGGCAGGTTCTCGGCTAGCGCCTGCACGGTCGCCCAGCACTGCTCGGGCAGCCACTGCAGCGCCTCGGAGCGCTCGGCACCGTCCATCACACGCGGCGCCTTAATCAAAAAGTCCTGCTCGTCGACGGGCAGCTCGCCACGCCGGTTCATGATCCGCGTGCACAGCTGCGACGAGAAGAGGATCCGATCCCTCTCGAAGAGACCGCGCGTCACGTACGCAAATATGACGAAGGAGATGGTTGCCATCAGGTTCTTGAAGCGGTCATCAATGTCGTTCGACTTCTTCGTCTTCGAGATCGCCTTGAGGAACATGTAGTTGAACGTATCGAGTGAGAATTGGTACATGTGCGAGATGACAAAGAGCTGGTTGACGAGGAAGAACATGAGCGCACCGCGCTCGCCAAGTGGGCGGTAGATCTCTCGCGCCTTGGCGATGATCACCTCCGTCTCCTTGGCAATGGCCACCTTGGCGGTAATCTCCTGCGAGGTCTCCTTGGCCGCCTCGAGTGACTCGATGAGCGCTTCGTTCTCGGTGATGTCGCCCTCAGCGTTCGCGAGCATCTCGAGCAAGCCGTCCTCGAGCGCTTTGAGACGGATGGTGAAGTCGTTCTGCTGCGCCACGAGGGCCGCGCGCTGCTCCTCGAGATCGGGCCGCTCGCACTTGACCACCTTTGCAAGCAGCTGCTCCTCGAGGCCACGCTCAGTCACAGTGAAGTTGATGATCGTGCACTGCGCCTGCACCTCGGGGATGTAGTGCGGGTTGGGCAGCTTGCTTTGCAGGTAGAGCCGGAAGAGGGGCCCCCCAAGCGGCATCCCCGTCTCGGGATCGGGGTTGCAGCGCATGTCCACCTCCTTGTCGCCCAGCTTGAGGATGAGCTTGCGCCCTTTGGCGATGGTCGCGCGCGCGAGCACATTCTCCATGACGGCGTCGAAGGCCTGGCCACACTTCTCGAGGAGCATGGGGATGCCCTCTTCCATCGCCTTGGCCATCATGCCGAGGTAGCCTCCGAAGCTCTGCTGGCACGAGACGAGGCCGTTGGGCGTCTCGCGCCCGCGGATCCAGTTGATGCCCTGCAGCTGTGGGTCGATGATCAGCGGGTAGCGCGCGCAGCGCACGATGATGGCCGCGTTCTCGAGAGAGAGCCGATCGGACGGCAAACCCTCGGACATCCAGATAGCCTGCGTGGCCACGTCGGAGAGCAGCTTGAGCGGGTCAAGCACCTCCGCGGACGGGAGCTGGCGGCCGCGCAGGTCGGGTACCCACGTCTGCTCCCACAGCTTGTACCGGAACTCGGAGTTGAACGGCCCAATGTACGCAATGAAGGGCGCGGCGACCATCATGTTGCCCACGAGCATCGCCTTCTCCTCACCGAGGAGCTCCACGTTGGCGGCCCAGCGGACGCCCTCGTCCTTGAGGCCGTTGACGAGACGCTCGGCGAGGGAGAGCTTCTTAGCGGTGGCCGCTGCCTTGGCGATCAGCGCGTTCTTCTCCTCAGTCGCCTGCATCAGCTGGTTCTGCAGCGCCGCCTTGCGCGCGTTGAGCGCGTCCACGTGCTCGTTGACTGCGGCGAGCTTCTTGTTCGCTTCGCCGAGCTTGTTCATCGCCTCCTGCAGCAACCCACGCTTGGGCGCCACATCGAGGTAGATGTCGTGGTAGATGAGGATGTTGACTACCCAGTCGCAGAGGCCGGCCGCCGCCATCGAGATGCGCTTCACGTTCGTGTAGTTGAACTCGGGGTTGGGCGCCTCCGGAGTGCCTGTGCACTTGGCACGCACCTCGGCCTTGTTCTCGAGCAGCAGGTTGTCCTTGTCGAAGTTGATGAGTGATTTGAGGAACTCGTCGACAGACGCCATCATTTTCTTCGCCTCGCCCCATGCCGTCTTGACCTTCTTGACCTGCCCCTTGGGCGCCATCATGTACTGCACCGCGTTGCACACCTGCAGCACCACGGGCGAGGGCGTCGACATCGACTTGAGCTCGGTGAGCGACGCCTTGTCGAGCGAGTTCAGCGCCTCGGCCGCCGCCGCGATGGCGGGCTCGGCCGCCAGCAAGTCCGCATTGCACTGCGCGGCAAAGGCCGAGACCTCCTGCTGGATGACGGCCACCTTCTCGGCCTCGATGGCGCCGAGGGCCGCCTGCTCGTCCGCGACGGTCGACTCCTGGCCCACCTGCACAAGGAGCACGTCCGTGTCCGCCTTCTTCTGCTCCACGATAACGGACTCATCCTTGAGCACGATCTGCATCTCGGCCACCTGCGTCGAGGCGCCGCGCAGCTTGACGAGGCCGCTCTCGAGGCGTATCTTCATGGCATCCACGCGGTCGCACTGGGCCTTGTAGAGCGTTTGGTAGAGCTGGATGAGCTCGAGGTAGCTCTTGGGGGTCGTGTACACGTTGCGCCGCTCCGCGGCTAAGTAAGTGGTGCAGCACTCCTCGACGGATTGGTGCACGAAGCTCATGTGGTGCGCCACATTCTCCTTGAGCTCGTCCGTCGAGATGTCGACGTCCTGGAGGAAGCGCATCGCCACCGAGATGAGCGCCTCGCTCGGCCACGGGTGGAACCAGTCGATGACCGTGGCCGAGATGAGCGCGGGGAACTTGCGGCACCGGTTGCGGAAGGCGTTGCCCACAGGCGACATGCAGAGCACCACGTGCAGGTTCTTGCGCACGCGGTCAAGGAAAAAGTTCCAGCAAATGTCGGGTGAGTCCATGAGGCCCGCCGCCTTGACCTCGGGGCGGATGCCGTTCAAGACGTTATCCTTGTCGTCCTGCGTGTACAGGTCGGGGATAAAGCCGCTCGAAAGCAGGTCGTTGAAGTAGATGAGCATGCGCTCGTTAATGATCTGCTGGTCGGTGAAGAGCCACACGATCGAGTTGCCCTTCAGACCCGTGGACGCGTAGAGCGCGGCGATATCTGCCTTGAAGTCGATCATACCGTAAGCCGAAGTGAGCTTAATCTGGAAGACGGTGAAGCCCGAGATGAAAGCGGCGAGCCGCGTGAGCGACTGCTTGCCGCTGCCGCCCACGCCCACGAGCAGCGCGTTGCCTCGTGGTGTGTCGATGATGCGCGAAATGCGGGACACGTGCTCCATCGCCTGCACGAAAAGTACAAGGTCCATGCGCGCAAATGTCTCGTTGTACTCGGTGAGTTTCTGCGTGAGGATCTTGGAGAGCTTCACCTCGTCAGGGACCTGGAAGTAGGGCTTGATGTCCTCGTCCGTCTGCACCGCAAAGTAGGTGAAGACAATCGGCCGCTTCATCAGCGCGTCCTGGTCGAAGTCCTCAAAGAAGCTCTTGGCGGCGCGGTTGATCATGTCCTCGAAGCGCGTCGCGTCGGCGACGTCGACGAGCCGATCGCTGTAGACGCGGTACGACTCGTGCAGCCAGAGGCGCGCGAGGTACATGGGCTCCGTGTAGTAGTCGGGCGTGCACTTGAGAATGCCCTGGAAGACGCGGCTCATCTCGCGCAGGTTCCACGCGTAGTGGAAGGCGACGGCCGTCGGCATGAATGCGTCGGCCACGAGCTTGTGCAGCATGAGCGCCGCGCTGCACACACGGTCGCCCACTTTCCTCATCTCCTGCGAGTAGCCGTTGGATAGGTGGCCGTCGAGGATTGAGCCGTAGATTGTGCGCAGCACCTCTGCCTCGGGCGCGAGAGTCGCGAAGGTGGCAAAGTGGCGCTGCATGCGATCCTGAATGAAGAAGGAGCCCGCAGTCGGGTTCATCGAGCTCAGGTACTGCACACCGCGGATCTCCTTCATGGTGAGCTTCTTGAGGTCGTAGAAGCCGCCATACTCAAGCTGCTGGTTCAGTAGGGCGATAGCGGACTGCGTGCTGTATTTGTCGGGCGTGGGCATGTTCATGTCGTCCACAAAGTAGATGAGTTTCTTGGTGCCCGGCGGCGCAAACATAGTGCCAGTCTTCTTCTCGAGCGGCTGCTCGAGGATAGCCTGAAGTATGCTCGCGATGGTGAAGGAGTTGAGGTTGATGTTGAAGTAGATGATCTCCTCGGGCAGCCGGCCGAGCTTGTCCTGGATGATGGTCGTCTTGGCCGTGCCCGCGCCGCCCACGAGCATCACGGGCTTCGCACGCGTCGCGAGATCGTCGATCAGGAAGGTGAGGCGCGTCGTGTCGAGCGTAGGCACCACGATGGACGAGAAGGAGGCGCCCTCGCCTGACACGTGCGTGTACTTGGGGATCACATCGCGCCAGTGCTTGCCCTTCTTGTCGACATCGTCGATGAAGTAGTCGAAGACCAGGCCCTCGTCGGGGAACTTGAAGTTCATCTTGCCCCACTCCATGCGCCACCACTCGGAGAAGAGTTTGCGGAAGTCGTTGGCCTTGTCCGCGCCAAACGCGCCACCAAAGGCCCAGATGGCCGCAAACTGGAAGTAGGCTTCGTACACGTCCTTGTCCGTGCCCTGCGGCACGTTCTTCGCGGTGAGCACGCCCTCGAGGATCGAGCAGAGCGTGGACACCATGCCGAAGTTCATGAGCGGCGTGAGGTGCATCCATTTGTTCTTGCGCATGTTGTCAAGCGTGGGCGGCACGTACTGCTGCACGAGCGCCTCGAGCCACGCCTGCTCCTTGGTGTCGATGTGGGCGTTCTTGGCGCACAGGTTGTCCACCCACGACTGGAAGTAGGCCCCCCAGCCCACGTCGGTCTCGTTGAGGAAGAGGACGCCGGCACGGCTGACGGTCGCGGGTGAGCCGTTCTTGAGGTTCGAGATCTCGAAGATGAGGCGCATCGAGCGCGAGAGCGGGATGCGCTCATTCGAGACGAGGGTGAGCACCTTGTTGTCGTCCATCACGGTGTTCATCGACTCGATCCACTCGGCATCGATGTCGCCGTCGAGCATCACCCACTTGGGCACGTTGAGCTGCGCGCCCGTCGCGTTCTTGAAGTCGCGCATGATCTTGGCGATGATGCCGTCAAAGGGCTCCTTGGTCACCGGGTGCACGAAGCCGTAGAGGTCGTCCGAGGTGACCGCCTTCGGGTTGAGCGCGTTGACGAGTGTGGGGCCGTCGCCGACTGCTGGTGTGCGCGTTGCCGGGTTTATGGCGAGGTGGGTCTGCGCCGCCTGGAGCGTCTTCCACACGCACGTCTTGCCCGAGCCGGCGCAGCCGAGCGCGAAGACGCAGTGGCGAATGCCGAGAAGCTCAGCCAGGTCGACCGTCTTGCCGACAAAGATGTCCTCAGGCTGGAGTTGAAGCCCCTCCTGGTACCCGTTCTTGATGAAGACCTTGTTCTCCTTGAGCACATCCCTAACGGCTTTGGTCATGATCGGGTCGGCCTGCTTGGTCGCGTCTTGCATCTTGGGGAAGATGTCGTTGACGAGGCCGAGGAAGATACCCACGTCCGCGTTGACAAACTTGGTCACGTTCGAGTCGCGCAATGCACGCATCATGATCTCAAGCTCGGTGCGCTCCGGGTTGGCACGCTTGGCGCCACCAGCGATGCGCAGGATGCCCTTGATCGCGCGCAGGCCCCAGTCGTAGTGGTCCTGCTTAGAGAGCAGCTCCATGTTGAGCTGGAAGAGGCGAATGAACTTGATCGAGAGCACCTTGGCCGTCTCGAAGCCCTCGGCCGAGAGCTCGATCTCAATGATGGCCGCAAAGTCGGGCGTGCACATAGCGACGCCGCGGAAGAGCGCCTTGAGGTTCTCGGGCAGCTCGGTGCGCCCTGCGTAGCCCGGGTTCATCGTGATGAAGGCACCCACCGTGCGCTTGAGGGTGATCTTCTCCTCCTCGAAGATGATGTCGTCTGCGACGGCCTTGATGCCGTCGAGCAGAGCGCCGTACTGGCCGGCGACCACCGAGAGCACCTCGACAGGGATGCGGTTGAACTCGTCGAAGCAGCCCCACGCGCCCGTCTGAGAAAGCCCCATGAAGATGTTTGCCATCGTCTTGTAGTTCATTTGGTCGGAGCAGTTCATCACGATGACCCAGATGGCGAGGCCGCGCCCGAGATCCTTGGTCGTTTCGGTCTTGCCCGTACCCGCAGGGCCCGCGGGTGCGCCGCCAAGGCAGAGGCGGAGCGCTTGCGTGAGCGTGATGTAGCAGCGGTCGGTGAGGCCGGTGATCACTAGGCGGCCCGGGTTGCCCACGTACTCGTACGAGTACTGGAACTCGGCGTCCGAGATGTTGATCATGCAGTGGCTCTTCTCCTCGTCCCAGCGGAACTTGAGCTGCGATTGCCACGCAAAGTCGCCCGCGGTCTCGATGCGCTCCGCGATGTACTTGAGCACGACGTCGCGCGCATGCACCTCGATGGTGATGAGCGTCTTGACCTTGGTGCGCATCTCGCCGGTCATCTCGCCGAGGACCATCTGCACGTACACGTTCAGGTTGGCGATCTGGGCCACCGAGTACTCCTTCATTCCCTGGTCGTTGCCCTGCTCAAGCCGATCAAAGGCCTGGTACACCTCGGTCGACCACCACGTCTGGCACGTGGTGATGGCGAGCTGCGCGCAGTACTTCTCGCACCACGTCTCGCGCGACATCTCCGTGTACTCGTTGATGGACATCTCGAGTTGGTCCTTGAACTGCATGTTGCAGTGCACCATGATTTCCTTGAGCCAGTCCTCGACGGGCCCGCGGCAGTCGAGCTCCTTGGCAAAGTGCACCTCCTCCTTGTCCGTGGCGAACATGCCCTTGCACACGCCGGTCTCCAGCTTGGTCTCGGGATCCCTCTCCCACATGATGCCGCCGATGCAGTCGGTGAACTTAGAGAAGTGCTCCTGCACGGCGGGCGGGAACTTGCCCTTGGAGAGCGTGTCGACGAGGTCGACCTGCGAGATGAAGTAGAAGCGCGGGAACTTGCGACGCTTCGTCTCGAGGTAGTCGGAGAGCGAGCGGTTGCACAGCTCGAGCGCGGCGAGGGCGACCTTGAAGGCCTCGTCACGTCCATCCTTGAGGGTCGCATCGAGAGGGTTGGTCGAGTTGCACGCGTCCGCCATCTGCTCCTTGAATGAGGCGTCGATACCGTCGAAGCGCTTGGCATCCTCGGGTAGCTGCTCACGGATGTCCTCAGAGCCGATGAAGATGGCCTCGAGGGAGCACCACTGGCGCTGCACCTCGAGCCAGTTCTCGAGCACCGCACGGCACTGCGAGAGCTTGCCCTTCCACGTGGTGATCTGAATCTCGAAGAAGGCCTTGAACCGGTTGCCCATCATGTTCTGCAGCTGGACCTCGTGGTCGTCGAGCGACTCGATGGTGGTGTCGGGCATTTTGAGCACCTTGACGCCGGACGACTTGAAGGGCTCGTACTCGAATTGGAGCGCGTTCCAAATCGTCTCGATGCGCTGCAGCGCCTTGTCGATTTTGATCTCCATGCGCGCCTGCTCGACGACCTCGCCCACCGGGTCGGCGAACTTGTGCAGCTCGAGCGAGAGCAGCACGCCGAGCGACATCTTGTCGTCCATGACGAACGTCTTGCCACAGATGCGCATGAGCTTCTTCCAGTGGCGCTCGCGCATCGCGTCGTCCCGCAGGTCCTGCACGAGCGGCAAGTCAATGAGCATGTCAGCCATCTCCTTCATCATGCCCAGGTAGCAATCCCATCCTCGCACGGGCCGGTCGAGCGCCTTGATCTCCTTCTGGATCTTCGAGCACATGATCATCATGCTGTCCACGTTGACATCGGGCCAGAGCGTCGCCTTCCACGAGTTGAAGATTGAGTTGACGAGCTCGACGTGGTCCCAAACCTTCTTGAGCAACTTCAGCTCGTCGCGGCACACCTTGATCTCCTTCCAGTTCTCCTTGTTGACATCAAAGAGACCCTGGCGCTCCTGCAGCGACTTGGCGGCATTCTCGATTTGGTCGATCTTGGTGTTCCACTCGTCGACTTTCTTGTAGCAATCCTCACCAACCGAGTAGTTGAAGGGCGCCTCCTCCTTGAAATCCGCACGGAACTCAACCACTTTGTGCCCAAACTCCTCGGCCTGCTCCTTGATCTTCTCGGCCTGCAGCGACTGCAGCGGCGCGAGCTGTTCGCGCGAGTTGTACGTGATGCGCGTGGTGGCGTTCCAGCCGTGCGGCGCATCGTCCATCATCTCGATGAAATCCTGGGAAATGATCACGCCGTACTTCTTGAGCAGTTGCACCTTGGCGCGCAGCGGCTCAAACATCCCCGTGACCAAGTCGGCGCGCAGCCGCACGTCGCGGATGCACGTCATCGCGCGCAGCAGCGCCTCGGCATCATCGGGCTCGACCTCCTGCGAGAGGCCCTTCTTGATGGCGACCATAAAATCTTTGAGCTCGGTGAGGGTCTGCTCAATCGAGGACTGCAGGTAGCTAGTGTAACGGAACTGCCACTTGTTGACCCAGGTGGCGAGTGCCTGTTTGACCGGCCGGGCATCGATCTTGAGCCAGCCACGCGCAGCACTAGAGGAAATCGCCTGAATGTTGCTCGCGTACTTGACAAACTTATGAATCTCTTTGTCGAAAGCGTCGAGCGGCGGTTCGTACTTGGGCGCGAGCGGCCCCTCAATTTTCTCGACGACCTCCTCCTCCTCGGCCTTGGGCTTGGAGGGATCCTCCTCGGGAGGGGCAAGGAACTCGTGGAGGTGATCGTCGATGCTCGACGTCCACACCGCTTTGTATGCCTGGAATGAATCCTTGAATTCCTCGCAAAGCGCCTGGTTGGCGCGGACATGCGCCTGGATCTGGTGCACGAAGAAGCGCACTTGCTCCGTCTCCATCACCTCCTTGAGGAAGTCGCCGTCGGCGCGGTCGAGCCGCTTGACCAGCTTGCACACATTGAAGAAGCCCATGCACCAATAATCGATCATCGCGTGCATCGAGGGCTTATCGCTGCCACCACTCGCGTTGTGAAGGGCGGGTTTGAACTCGATGCTCGACCCGTCGAGCTCGAGCTGGATCTCGATGAAGGGGGCAATTTCCTCCTTGGTGATCTGCGCCGGGTCGAGCTGCGTGTTGAGGCACTCGAGCGAGCCGCAAACGGTGCGCGCGAGGCCGTCGATGACGATGTCGTTGATGAAATCGACGTACGCGCGCCACGTGGGCGCGCCCTTGGAGACCTTGAGCACCTGGTTCGACTTGAGGAGCATCTTGTGGATCTCTTTGCCCTCGTTGCCGATGTCGTTGTAGCGCGCGGCCAGGTGCCCCTTGAACTCCTCCTGGTAGTCGTCGGGCGAGTAAGTCTTGGTGCTCTTGCGCTTGAGAAGCGGCTCCTTGAACCATCCGGCGAGCACGTTCTGGATGTCTTTCATGTTCGTCTTGAGCGCGAGGAGCGTGTCGTACGTGTCCTTGACGAGGGTGGTCGTCTCGCGCACAAAGTCGTCGATCCCGTGGCTCTTCCAGGTCAGGTTCTTCTGCCCCTTCTCGAGCGCCCTGTCGATCATCTTGAGCTGCGCAGCAAGCAGCGGCTGCTCCACCTCGAGCATCGTGTGCATGATGTGGTTGTACTTGTCCGAGATCACCTGCAGGCAGCCGCGCTGCACGCGGTACGTCTCTGCCTTTTTGTTGAGCTCGAGCGCTGACGCAGGCGCGCCCTTGCCCAGCTCGAGCAGGTACTTGACCTCGCGCAGCAGGCGTATGAGCTCTGGGTCGAAGTTGACGGCGAGCAGCCCTTTCTCATCGCGCCGGAGGATCGGATTCTTGAGGTTGGCCTGTGAGACATCCTCGACGCCCTTCTCCCAGCTTGAGTGCACTTCGTGCGCATACTTATCGAGCGCCTCGATCAGGTTGCCGTACGTCTTCATCACATCCTTAGCCTCCTCCGACTCGAGCATCGTCTTGAGCGTCGCCTTGAGCTTGAACATCGGCTCCTCGATCCGGAGCTTGAGGCCCTTGACCCAATAGATGGCGCCCGCGACGGGCGGCATGTTGCAGTAGAGCGGTGGTCCCTCGCGCTCGAGGTAGAATCCCACGGCTGACTGGTCCTTCTGACGCGTGTAGATGTCCTGCACGTCGCGCAGGTCGGAGCTGTAGGCCTTGAGCAGGTCGAGGTGCTTGCGCTCCAGGTCAGCCTGGATGAACTCGCGCTCGAGCAGCCCCTCAAACGACTCGATGAGCTTAAAGGCGGCGAAGACGGTGGCGCAGTCGTCGAAGCCCTGGTTGAGCACCGAACCGAGCCGGCGCTCGAGCTCCTTGATCGAGCAGCGGAAGACGTAAAAGTCGTCGTCGAACTTCTTGACCTCGACGTCGAGCACGTCGTACGGCACCTGGATGAACTTCTCGGCAACCGCCTTGAAGTCGGCATAGATCTGGACGACCGAGGCGGAGAGGGTGCGCCCCTTGTTGCCGCCGATCTCGATGCGCTCGAGCTTCATGAACTGCACGAACGTCTTGAACAGGTCGAGCAGGTCGTGGCAGCGCTCAAGGAACGAGTCGAGGCGTGGGAAGAGCGAGGTGTTCTGCAGCCGCCACGGGTTGCTCGGCACCTCATTGTTGGCGCGGCTCTTGTAATCGAAGTAGACGGACTTGAACTGGCCACATACCTTGAGCGTCACCATGAGCTTGTCGACCGCCTCCTGCGGCTCCATCTGGAAGAGCTCCTGCGGATTCAGGAACGAGCGTGCCTGCGCAATGAGGTCATTGCATATCTCGCGCATGAGCACCACCAGGCGCGCGGGAGAGTTGTAGAAGCGCGAGTGCTTCCACACGAGCATGATGAGGTGCACAATCGGCCGGAAAAGATGCGTCAGGTTCTGGAACGCCTCCGCATCGATGACGATCTCCGACAGCTTCTGGAGCGCGGTCTTGAGTGTGGCGAGGTACTTGGTGTTATCGTTCGCCTCCTCGCACGCGGCGGCCACCTCCTTCATCAGCCGATTGAAGGGGGAGCAGTAGGTGGATTTGGTGAGGTCGAGCACCTTCATGACCTTGCGGATGCGCTCACCCCCGAGTTGCTGCTGGATCGAATTCAGGTGGCGCGCCTTCGCCGCCCAGAACTCGAGCTCCGCCATCGGCCCCGGGTGCGTACCGCCCTTGAGCATCTGCTCCGGGTCGAGCTTCAGCACATTCTTGATCTGCTTGGTCCAGGTGACCACCGCGGTCTCGAGTACGTGCACGCGCTCTTTGTCCTTGGACGCGCGGTCTACCGACGGCAGCTCCATCGGCGGCAGCGGCAGCAGCGTCTCGCCCTTGGAGTGTCCGATGGTCACGTAGATCGTCCCAACGAGCTTGTGCAGGTACTCCATGACGTCCTTGATGACGACCTCGGGCAGCCCCCCCTGGTTATGCGAGTTGGAGAGCAGCGGCAGGTACACGTCCGAAGACGTGTCGTACAGGTGTTGCAGCACCTCTTTGCCCGGTAGCAGGTCGCCGCTCATGACCACCCTGGCACAATTGTCGGCCGTGACCGCCTCCTTTTGCAGCTTGATGAAGTAGACCATTTTCTTCTTCTGCTTCAGGTCGGGCGTGGCAAAGGACGTGAGCTCCTTGCCGCCATCACACACAAAGACGCGCTGCCTCTCCGCGTCGTTGAAGAATTCTTGCATGGCGGCGCCATCTGTCTCGGCGAGCATGAGCTTCTTGAATTTGTCCGACTTGCACTGGAGCGACGTGCACACGCGCTCCATGAACCAATTATTGCGCGCCTCGTTGGCCGCCGCAGCGGCGGCGGGGTCCATACCCTTTTTTTCATCATCGCCCATCTTGACCCGCAGGCGACGCGGGAGGACGCGAGACGACGAACGCCGCGGTGCCCCTGGGCAGCGCCTGCAGCCAACAGTCGCCCACTAGGACGCGGCACGCCGTTTCGCGACCATACCGGTACCGCGTCGTGTTGCAAATGTGTGAACGTTAACACGACAGACGCGACAACCGGTGCTACGGCACCTGTGTGAATCCCATCTAGTGCTCGGCTTTTCGTCGAAGCTTATGAAGGCGCTTCAGTTCTTCCTCCTATTCGTCTCGACGAGCTACGCCCAGCAAGTGCCGCTCACCGAGCTAGGACCAATCTCTGTCGCTGCAGACGGCTCGCTGCATCGCATTGCCAACTGGCACGAGCTCACCGAGAACGAGCGAGCTGCCGCGCAGCGTGCGCTCGCGAAGCGAAATGCAAAACGGCTCGCAAAACTCCAGGAGGCACCACCGCCACGACCGCCTCCTCCATCTCCGCGCGCATCTCTCTGGTTCAAGAATGTCACGCGGTGGCTGCGCAGGCAATGGGTGCGCCACCGCCTCGCGCCGCTCGACTTTGCTCCTGAGTACGTGGACTTGATCCGAGGCCACGAGAAGCGCGCCACGACACGCTTATGCTCTCGGGATGGCGAGCCCGAGCTAGCGCGCCTGCGGTCTGGGCAGCGCGTGCGTGCTACTTGTCGACGCTGCGGTGGCGCCGCTGGCGTCGCCTTTGCCATCCTCAAGATCACGAGGGTGGACATGAGCGCGTTTGGCATTCTCGACTTGGAGCTCGCAGCCACGGAAGGCTTTGAGAACGTCGAGGCTTTCCGGACGGCGCTGCTGGGCTTCTACCCGGGCCTGCACGACGAAACCCCGCTTTCCGTGCTACATTTTGAGCTGCTATCGTCGGAAGGCAAACACGAGAGCAAAGCTAGCACAGAGCTGCCGAGAGAGAGCTTAGTTTGACGAATGACGAGATTATCAAATATTCTGACAAGGGAGTTCGCTGGCACTCTTTAGGATGTTCGTCAGAGCGGGGGGACCGGGGGGACCGCGACGAAACACATGGAAACAGGAATGATTGTCGCCGAACTTGGCCCCGAAACTCGTGCGTCCCCTCGAGGCAAAAGGGACCTGCAAAAGACGTCTTGAGGCCAGTCCGAAACGGAGGCGCACTTGGGGCGGGACGCTCAGGAAGTCCCACTACATCACCACGAAGAATATTCGCATGGCCACCCTGATCGACCTGAGCCTAGACACCGACGAGCCGGAAGCCGAGCAGCAGGGAGTCCTGTTTGTGGAAGGACGTAACGAGCCTATCAAGTTTCCTATCCACCTCGGCCCAGCAAATGCATTGCGAGAGGCGGGGCTTTTCTTGACGCATGACCTGTATGACATGGATGACAACGAATATCGACGGCCGCTTCCTGAGTCTCAGCAGAGGTGGGTGCTAGCCTCGCGCGGCACATCAACAATCGTGGGAAGCTGCGTGGCCGCGTGCACATCTGCTCCACCCCGCGCCTGCTCCACCTGCTCCTTTAGCGTATTGAGCGCCACCTCCTTCTAACAGGGGCCTCGACATGTACGTAGCCAAGGCTCGTACTGTCGGGGGGTCCGGACATGCAGCTCAAGCAGCTGTGTCCGGAGGAAGCTCTTCATCCAGTGCGAGCGCCACTCCGCCAGGCAGCACCATCAAGTCGACAGTTCGCATCCCACCGAGCGTCGAGGTCACGACGAATACGGTGCGTGGCATCTTTACCGTTCGCCAAGCCCTCGGAGAGATTTTTGACAACCCGATCGGTGCGCCGCTGCTACGCACTCGCGCTCGCACGCAGCTGCGCGACACGCACTTGGGCCCCCACTCGTTTTCTGCACGCATTCGCACCCCAGCACCTCTCCGGTGCCCCGCTCGCTTTGCGCAGCGTCCCGCCCCTCTATCCACTCAACCTAGCGTGCTCTGCACCTCCCTTGCGCGCAGAGCACGTCATTCGTCGCTGTCAAGAGGATTGCCCTCCGCATTATGAGCCGAGGATCGTCCTCCAGATCCATCCAGAGACACTTCGGGAAGAGATCATTCTCAAAGATGGATCTACAGAGGTCCACGACTTCCCCAACGGCCTCCGAATGCTCGACAATGGAAAGGGCCTCGACGCCGCCGCGTTACTTAATTGGGCCAAAGATGGCAAGTCGCACTCCGCAAAGACGGTGCGCTGCCGACGACAAGAGCGTGTGGGGGGGGCACGGCCTGATGAAGCCCTCTCCTCAGCTCAGCCTTCTCGGTGGCTGGCCTGCTCACCTGATGGCCGAGCTCATCAGCTCACCTGCTGACCGGGCTCGCGTGTGCCTCGCCCTCGCAGCGCGCCGTCGACGTGCGCCACCGCTCCTTCTTCTCAGGCGCGCTTGGGGAGTATGGCGTGGGCGAAAAGGGCGGGAGCGCGCGCCTCGCCGACGAGACGGGGCGTGTGCGTAAGGTGTCTGGGCCGCTCCAGCAACTGTGCTCGATTGAGAAGCAAGAGTACGCGACAATGAAGCAGAAGGACGAGAGCTGGAACCCTAGCGCTCACGATCACCTCAAGTACCGCAACTTCCGCGAGCCCGCGATCGAGGAGGTAATGAGCCGCTATGCGGGATGGGGCGAGCTCATCACGTGCCTCGAGGTGGCGTCCCTTGCCAAGGAGGCGCTCACGTCGTTGAGCGACCTCGACGGACTCGCCAACGAGCTCTGCCAGCTCTACTATCCCTTCCTTGTGCCCCGCCCTGGATCGGAGACGGCGGAGGCGCAACATCTGGATCACCGGCTGCTCGAGCACCTACTGCCGCTCCCTGCTGACTGCCTTTCCGATTGGCAATCACTGCCGATGATCCATGTGTCGATCGAGGTCTGGACGCACGGGCGGTTGGTGAGTCTCATCAATCTTAACGAGCGCATCCTTGAAGAGGGATACATCTCCAAACTCTTCAACGCTCGCCAAATGGCGGCCGCGGCGTGCGCGGCGGAGCCCGCAGCTGGCTCCTCTTCGACACAGCGTGAGGGGCCTCCATCGCTCCAGAACAAGTTCATCCGGGGGGTGTACACCGCCGGTGACAAGAAGGGCTCGTACTTGCTTTGTGCGACCTACTACCCATACTCGAGGGGGCAGCCCTCGATACCTGACTGTGGGGAGACTGAGCTAGGTGGCTCCTTCGACGTGATGCTCAATGGGCGGCGCCTCCTCGGTGAAGACCTCAAGACGCTCCCGTTTTGCGAGAGCGAGCAGGCCCGCATGCTGCTCCAAGCGCAGGGGGTACAGCCCAGCCTCATCAAGGATATTCCGGCGGCGGTCTGGGGCCGCTGGCACGGCACTCTCTGGCTCAAGGGAGATTGGCCGTTGGACAACTCCAAAGCGTACCTGAAGCACGGCAAGGCGGCGCAACAAGGCGACGACAAGGCATCTCTGCTCGTCAAGGAGCTCAAGCAGAAGTACGTCAAGGACAAGGGCAGCGCCACTGCGAGGAGCTCTGGCGGCGGCTCGTCGTCGTCGTCGATGCCACGCCAGTCCCCGCAGACCATTCGCTCTAAGGAGGTGGAGCTGCAGGACAGGGCGCTTGAGTTCTGTAAGTGGCTAGATGAGTGCCACCGCCACTACGACGACGAGGTCGAGTTCCTGTACGACGCTGGGGACGTCGAGCTGGACAAAGAGCGCCCCGGTGACGTCATCTGCCATGGTATCCGACTCAAGGGCAAGGAGATCAAGGCGCGCAGCAACCGCGCAGGTGGAGGCTCGACGGCGCGCGACAAGGGCATGGCCGTCAAGATCAAGGAGAACCCACGGCTAGTCTCGAGCGCGACGATCTGGGGTGAGTGTGTCGGCTTCGTCTTCTCCGATAGCTCGATCAACGTGCGCTGGGAGTCCGATCGTCCGATCATCGAAGGCGGCGTGCAGCGACTGCAAGAGGCGTGCCGGCAGGCGACTACTGGCAAGGTGCGGATCAAACGGATCACGTCGACTCCGCCGCCCGTGCCTGATGACGTGGAGCCGGAGGAGTTTGAGATCACGTCGATCTTCGACTACCCGAATTCCACGCAGGTCGCGCAGCACTGCCAAGCGACGCAAAGACAGCTGGACAAGCAGAAGCCGAAGGAGATCTGCTTCAATGACGAGGTCGACAGGTCCCGATACAACTTCTTGCCGCTCACGCGCGACAAGCACGAGAAGGTGGTGCCTCTGCCGCTCGCCCTCGAACAGGCCTGGGCGAGCGTGCCGAACTGGATCGCGCTGTATGTCAAGGACCACACGGGCAAGAAGATGCTCGGGAGCACTCTGACCCTCAGGCTCTCTAGGCTAGGCCGAGGTGGAGGCGACTGGGAGCCCTTGGAAGCAAAGCAATTGCCAGGTGGCGGCACCGACTTCTTCTTCAAGCTACCACAGCTGCCGAGTGGCACGCACAAGTTTGAAGCACAGCTAGCGAGTGGGGGCCCCAAGGCCAAGTTCGAGATCAGTGTCCTGCCCGCAGACAAGGCTGCTACGTTTGAGGTCGAGTGGGACGGAGGTCTTCAGGAGCTCCATGACCATCCTGTGGGGACCCTCCTGCCGCCCGTGAACCTCAAGGCCAAAGACGTCGCTGGGAATGCCTTCGAGCTTCCTGCGGCGACTTTTGATCACCCGATCTCACTGACGGGCTCCATCTCGCTCAGCCTCGCCGGTGAGGCCGTCTTTGACCTCGCGGCTGCGGATGGGGATGGCGTGCGCGCAGTGCGCTGCACGGGCCTGCGCCTCGATGGCAAGCTGCCGCAGCGTATGTGCACGCTCACGCTGACCTTTTCGTGGGGCGACTATGCTGCGGTGGGCTCGACGACACCATCGAACCAGCTCAGAGTCACACCAGCCGCCGGCATCCCGACGCAGCTCGTCGTAACTTCGCCCGACGGGTACACTCTTGGCGAGCTTCAGCGTGGCGCCGTTCTGCCGGCACTCACACTGCAGGCCAGGGATAACTACGGCAATGCATGCACCGGCTACGCGGTCTACCTAGCGCTCGAGCGAGATGGCATCTCGATAGAGAACGAGTGCCTTCTCTTCGACAATTCTCTCGAGTTCCCACAGGATGACGACTCGACCCTCGCGCTCAAGAGCAACGGCAAGCCGCTCAATCTGCAGGGTCGCTTCAGAATCGCCGAGGATGCGCCCCCCCAAGCAGCGTTGGTGCTCGTCTTCTCCATCTGGGATGAGGAAGGCCACGAGATGGTGCGCTCGGAGCCTTCGGTGACTTTCTCCGTCGAAGAGGACGAAGTCGAGGTCGACGAAGTCGAGGTGCTAGTCGAGGTCGAGGAGGGTGCTGGGAACAACGCCCCGACTCTTCCTCACCCGACTCACCTTCAGCTGGGCGCCCCTCCAACGGCCAAAGCTGGCGAGCCCTTCTGGCTCGAAGTGCACGCCTTCTCGGAGGCCAACCAGACGATACTCCTCGACCCCACGGCGCTTTCGACTCTGATTCCGGTCCTCGCGGACTGTGGCGCCGGCGGCGAAGCATCGCTCACATTCCTTGGCGATGGCTGGCAGCGGTCGCCGGGGGCAAACGCATGCTCAGTGCGGAAAGAAGTAAAGATAGGCTGCCACATCGACGAGGGCCAACCGGTGAGCAGTTTCCAAACTTTCTGTCGAGTGCGCAGTTTCAAACTCTCTTTGGAAGGGGAAGGGGAATGGGTCGAGCAGTTCGCTGCGATCAGTGAGCCGACGCAGGTGGACGTGGAGCCGGGCACGCCAGCTGGCGTCCGCGTGGCCGAGGCCGTTGCTGGCGTCGACATCCCCGTGGCCAATTATGATGAGGTGACACTCACCGTGTCGCTCGTCGATGCCTATGGCTCGATCACCAAGCCTGTGGAAAATGCCGGCCATAAGTGGATGGTGGAGGCCGGTGAGGATGGCACCGGCATCGATGGCTTTAAGCAGCCGCGCGGTGCCAGCACGCTGCTCAAGGGTCGAGTCTTCGCCATCAGCCCCCCCGGCGAGCAGCACAGCGTGCGAGTCACCTTTGGAAGCCTCCCTGCAGCCAAAGTGCCATTGAGGATCGTCCCTGGCAGAGTGCCGTGCGGCTTGCGCATCGCCACGGCTGCTGATCAGCTCGTGAGCGCGCCACTTGTACGCACGGCACGGCACGCTACGACGCTGCCTGCGCAAGAGGATGGCTCGTGGCACGTCAGCGTGCTGCTAGAGGATGGCAGCCAGCTCGAGTCCTCCGATAGCTGTAGCTGCGAGTATTGGATCCACGGGGAGCGCAAGATCGAGATCAAGTCGAAGGCGCATCCAGGCACGCACTCACGCACGCTCGACGGCTTGCTGCTGCCCACCATGGCGGCGCAGACAGCGTACGAGGTGACGGTGCGATTCAGTGTGACCACGCTCGGTCGAGATGCATCGAGCAAGGCGAGGCTCGCACTGCTCCAGAAGATCGTTCCCGATCGGCTCCGCTATGAGCAGACGCTTGAGCTTCTCATTCAATCTGGGAGCGCCTCCAAGCTGCAGCTCCTCGGGGGATGGCCTGATCGCTTCCGCTCGAGCCATGGCAGAGGCGGCGACGGCGACGGCTGGGCAGACACGCCGACGAATCAGTTGACGAATCCGATGCTATGTCTCACTGACGATTTTGACAACGTCATCACGGACGGACCAGCCGCGGAGCACAGCATCGACGTCCACTTGGAGCCCCCTGACGGTGCTGCATCGAACGATGACATACAGCCGGCTGCTCTGATCACGCAGCCAGCCATCCTTCGGTTCTCTGCCGGCTGCCTGCCGTGGAAAGAGATGGTGAAACAGCTCTCTCTGACCGGCGGAGGGCGCACAGGCACGTACGCGCTCCTGTTCTGTGTGCAGCTGCCTGGGGCAGCCACGGCGGCGGAGGGGGCGCAGAGGCAGCTCATGGCGCGGCACAAGTTCATGTACATCGACCCCGCGCAGAGCCATCGTGAGCATCAGGAGCTCGAGGTACACAGACTTCGGGAGTGTCAGCTCACTAAGGAGGTCGATGAGGCCCGCAGGGCGGCTGACGAAGCCGACAGGCGCCTTCAATCATGCAGGCGTAAGCGGGATGAGGCGGGCTCTGAGCACAAGGCGGCGGCCGTGACGGAGCGCAGCAAGCGGCAACGGCTGGACGAGGCGACGGCTCAGCTTGGCGGTTCGAAGGCGAGAGTCGAGCAGATGTGGCCAAGGTGGGAGTGCGAGCTCCGGGCGGATAGTGCCTCTCTCCCAGAGGCGAGTACGCGGCTCAGGAACGTTCTCACGAAGCCGCCCCCGCACGTCACGCTGGCCCTCGACGACGGTGAGCCGCTCGACTACACCGAAGATGACCTGACGCGCCGGGCGGTGCATCCTGAGGCCACGCTATGCCACGTGGCTCAGGCCCATGATGGACGCGTGAGCCAGCTGCTCATGGCAATGCTCGGCGGCGATGTGGCGCTGCTGCGTGGTGACGCCACGGCTGAGCAGCTCGCCAAGCTGGGCAGCCTGCTGCTCTCACGTGCTCAAGCGCCGCTCGGCTTCATGCGTGGCCTCGATGCTGCGAAACTCGAGCCAGGCGTGCGGCTCGATGCCGACACGCACCTGCTGGAGATCGACGGCGATGTGCACCCTCCTGATGCGGCCGCCGCACAAGCCGCCTACCTCGCTAACCTCGTCCATCTCCCCGAGGGCGAGCAGGGCGACGCCGTCCGCTTCGCGCTCTATGGGGCGCTCGGCAAGACGGTCGCACTGCTCGCGCCAGCGGCCACGGTGAGCGACTTGACGCACTACTCGTTTCGTCACAATCTGCCCGACGTGGTGCTCCTTGGTCCGCACCATGCTGCTCACGACGACGCTCACGACCTGGGGACGAAAGGGACTGCTACAGAGGCGGCGGGAGCAGCGGCGCCGGCGCCTCCGTTTGTCGCCATCCTACGCGGCGTCTCGACCTCGATCGTTCGCCTGCCCGTCGCCCGAGGCAGCCTGAGCGCTCTGTCGATCGAGTTGCCCTTGGCCGAGCTCGACGATGTTCCTAGCGGCTCGGCCGCTGCTTCCGACGCCGCCGGCGCGCAACTCATCAGCGAGATCGACGAAGAGGATGATGAGGACCAGATTGAGATTCGCATGCTGCACACGGCGGCAGCAGCCAGCTTCGGCGCGCCCGCTAGTCAGGCGCCTTCTCTTGATGCGGGCTCGACGCTCACCCAAGCCCTCGGCGCGACGGCCCCGGGGCGCGCATGTCTCGAGTTGCTGCGCGCGCGCCGCGAGCACTGTGCCGCGGCTTCGGAGGTCGTACGACTGGGCAGCGCGCTCACGCCGCTCAAAGAGGAATGTCAATCGATCCGCCAAGAGCACACGAGAGCGGATGCGCGGGCCTCCGCGATGGCAGCGACACTCAACGCCTGCCGCAAGCGAATACGCGAGATTGACGAGGCGCACCACGCGGCCGAGATCGACCGAGATCGACGCGAGATCGATGAGGCGCACCACGCGGCCGAGGCGGGCCCAAGTGAGCTCGAGGCAGCACGCGGCTTCGTGCGCGTCGCCCACCATGGCGCAGTTGCGAGCGATGGGCAGGTAGTGCAATCGCCGGCCACGCTCGGCAACGGCGAGCCACGTTCCCGCCGCCGCCTCGATCCCGACTGATGTGCCGACAGTCGAGTTTCTCGAACCCTCGGGGGCTGCGCAGGGAGCGCCGGTGGCAGTGCCGTGGGAGCCCGGCCAGCCGACTCTTCGCATGGCCGTACCGTACATGCACAGTCGGCACAGCAGAAAAGACCTCGTTTGGTTGACGCGCCACCATTCGGTACTAGTAGGCGGAGCTGCTGAGTGCTGTATTGTGTATTCAGCTGTATTTGCAAGACACTGTCTCGCAAATGGACATCTAGAGTCATATTTTTGTATCGTCGTGTAACGTGTATCCGGCGCTTCCCCACAGGTCCCTGGCGCCCGGCCGGCCCCCCCGGGGGTGCGGGTCATTAAGCGGAGTTATATCGACTTATCGTCTGATTAAGTCTGAGCACCGGGCATGACACCGGGACAGGTGAGGAAGGTGGAAGCCTCAGTGATTAACCGGCCCTCGCGAAAAAGCGCGCGCGCCGTGGGAAAGAGCCGAAGGTACCAAGGCGAGCCGATTGCGAGGACGGCGGCCCCGACGGCGGCCCCGGCTCGGAGAGTCACTCTGCCAGAGTCGGAGTTCCCGCCCCGGGCCCCGGGACCAATCCGACTGGGAATGCGACTGACCGACTGTGCCTCCGGCTACAGGACGTCGGTGTAGGACTTGTAGAGCGACGGCTCGAGCATCTCACGAGAGCCTCTCCTCGCCGTCAATAACTCGCAGGCCACCTCGTAAATCGGCGGCGCTGTGTGCGAGACGTAGCGCGCGTAAACCTTCTTGATTACAAATTAAAGCGTGTCTGTGTTTCATGTAGTTTACATGACCAGTAGATAACTAAAGTGTCTAAAGTCGAGTAAGACGCTCCTCAAGTACACCGAAACGAAACGAAACGACAAACGGGAGCGGGAAGCCGGCGGTAGCTCTTTACACACGTCACATGTGTGTATTCTGAGCGGGCATTAAACAGTGCCGTAGCACCGGTTGTCGCGTCTGTCGCGTTAACGTTTACACGCAAAAAAAGGTTGTTCACAGGGCACGATGATGAAGTCTCTTCTCCTCGTCGGTGCGATCGTCATCGCGACCGTCTCCGCTACGAACGAGGCTGGCCTCGCATTCCTGGCTGCGAACAAAGAAAAGCCAGGGGTCGTCACGCTGGCCTCCGGCCTCCAGTACAAGGTGCTCTCTGCAGGCAGCGGCACCGATCACCCGCTTGTCAGCGCGCCATGTGAGTGCCACTACGAAGGGCGCACCGCGGCCAACTATCCCAGCGGCCCCGTCTTCGATTCGTCCTATGCCCGGGGCCAGCCGAGCACGTTTGCGCCCAACCAGGTCATCAAGGGTGAGTCTGGTGCGGTCAAGCATTCAGGACCTGCAACACTGACCCACGCGTTCGACCTCTCGCTGCCCAGGCTGGACGGAGGCGATGCAGCTCATGGTCGAGGGTGACAAGTGGGAGCTTTACATCCCGTCGGACCTCGCGTACGGCGACCGTGGCCGCCCACCCAAGATTGGAGGCGGTGACTGCCTGATCTTCACCATCGAGATCCTCAAGATCATGGGCGGCAAGAAGGCCAAGGAGGAGATGTGACTGACCAAGAAACCGCGGGGCAGGGGCAGACGAGTCTCTAGAGACTCGCGACTGTGATCGCTCGGCAAGTCGGGGTAAACGCGCACCCGAGGCGCGAAGCGGCGACTCGGTGTGAGTGGATTGCTCCCTTATTGGCCCGTTTTTTGGTCCCTTATTTGGTCACCAGCGACGGCGCACCGGCGCACGACCGACGATGGCTGTACTCCAAATTATGTGCGCGATGTGTTGGCCGTGGTGTCGTCTGCTGGCAACTCATGGCCGCGATGGCGATGGGAAGATTCTGGTTTACGCGGAGGGGGGGCGGTTTTCCCCGCCGCGCCACGGAGAGCGGGGCGACGGGTGAGTGGGCGCGCGGCGCGGGGCGGCGGCGAGCGAGAGGTTGCGCACGGTGCGGGCTCCGGCTCGGCTACCAGCTGTATCGTATCATTGCGGTACCAATAACTTATTGGTACCTTTATAGTATCACGTTGTACCCGGGGGCGGGCTCTCTTTTGCACTTTTGCGGGCACCGCACTCCGGCACTGGTCCTGGTCGGGTCCGTGTTCCGGCCGCCGGCGCCCCGCGCCGGTCGGGTGGCTCGGCTGTCCGGTCCGGTGCGCGCGGCGCTGTTCCGCTGTATTATGCGGACTTGGGTATGCCGCGACGACGTGCGTAGCCGTCCTCCCCGTCTCCTGCGCTGTATAGAGACGAGATCCCTGATACTCGGTGTCGTATGTTCGGTCGGGCGAGCTGGTGTGGCCCTACGCAAAGGCTACGCCGCCGTGCGCCGAAACCGCTCGTTATGAATACGCCGCTATGTGGCGTGTCGCTGTGCGCTCATGTGTGCGCTGTCGGAAGCTGGCATCGGTTCGGGCCGGCGCCGGGCGCGGGTCCGCACGCTCCTCACCTCCGCACCCGCACGTTGCGAGCGTTTGAGGATTCATGCAGCGTCCATGTCTGACTCTAGAACCTCGGAAGTTAGGGTCCGCGACAGGCCAAACTTGTATACAGGAGCTCGCCGACATGTCGCTGCACCTCTGCCCATGAGTGATGAGAGAGCGCACAGTCCACAGACACAGTGCACAGACACAGTCCACAGATGTGCAGGCTCACCCCATTGTGCAGCCCTTCGAGTGCGCTGTACGGAAGTCATACTGGTGGATCCAAAAGTTGGCGCCATATTTCTCGCCGAGCAGCACGGGCAATGCCTCGTGGTGTGTGCGCGTGTCGATGTTGTTGGGCGCATCAGCGAGGACGGAGGGCCACAGGACCGCCTTCCCCTTCTCGGGCTTGAAGGTGACGGGCGGCTTGAGGTCAGTGAACTTCGTGCCGCCACCGGCGCCCTCAGGAAGGTCGTTGAGGTACATGAACATGGTGTAGATGCGCACGCCCTGCACCCGGTGGCGGTCGCCGTCGATGTAGTCCGAATGGCGTTTATAGAAGGCGCACGATGGATCGCGCTCGCTCGGGCAAGCATGGTAGTAGACGAGCTGTGCGAACTCGGCGTTCGCCACAGGGGTTTGTGTGACGTCGCTCACACGCTGCTGCACGGCCTGCACGAGCGGGTCGTTCAGGCAGCTTCGCTCCTGGCACCACGTGTGGCGCGAGGTGCGGATCTCAGTCTTCACGTCCGTCATCTTGCCATCGGCGGAGAAGCCGACGCCCCGTGACTCCGTGTACTTGCCCTTGCCGTGTCCGATGAAGGCATCCGCCTCGGCGTCGCTCAGGAAGGCGTGGAAGAGCACCACGGGCGGATCGTTCGAAATGAGCTCCGGCTTCAGATCGCGAAACTCCAACATGACGCGTTCAAAGGTGGCGTTCATCATACCGGGTGAGAGAGCGGGCAGCATAGAAGCATCGCGCGGGCAGCGCACGTTGTACTCGGCCAGCGAGGCCGCGAGCTTCTTCTCCTGCGCCGCGCGCGCCTCGGGCGAGCACGAGTAGGCGCAGCTGCGGTACATGAAGCCCTTGTTGATCTCGCACTCCCCCGAGGCAGCCCAGGCGATGCACTCGCCAGGCTCCTTCCACGAGTCAACGAGCTCGCCCGTCGAGCTCGTGCGTGCCGCGTCCGCGCGCTCGCATGTGACCTTGCACTTGGCTCGCATAAACTCCGGGTTGGCGGTGCACTCGCCCTGCTTCGCCCACCCGGCGCATTCCTTGTCCTCGCCCTCGGCCGCAGCATTCCAGTTGTGGCCCGTGAGGCTGGGCTTCGCCGCCGAGGCAGCCTTCTCGCCGGCCGCGCTCGTCGGGAACTCCCACTGCGTCTCGCGCGTCGCGGTCTTAAAGTAGTATGTCTTTCCGCTCGTCGGATCCGTTGCCGAGCCCCAACCCTGTGGCAGCTGGCCGCTGGAATTCTCCGTCTTGGATGACGCATCTCGCCCAGGTGGAGGAGAGTCTCGACGAGGATGTGCCGCGTCTCGCCGCTGCGCTGCATCGGTCCGCGGTGACTGCGGTGCCTGCCCGCTCCTGGAGACAAATGCAATGCCAGCAGCCACGAGGACGACGACCGGCGCGGCCCACAGCATCGTCTTGGCAACGTCGGCGCGCTTTCGGCTGGTGCCCACCTTCTTCTTCGACGGTGGAGCGGCCGAAACTCCATCGGCCGGAACTCCGTCGGCCGGTGTTCCTGAGCTGCTCTTCTTTGCCATGCACTCTCACGACACGGATCGCACGAGCGGAAATGTGCTTGCAAAAGATTCACGCCATGCAGGGCATCGTGAGGCGCTCGGATTTGAATGGGGAAAGGGTTCACTATTGGATTCGGTGTCCGCGAGTAGCACTCGACGTTTCACGGGGTCTTCGGGACATTTCCAAGTCTTTGCGGGACGCAATGGCCGCCTCTGGCGGCCGCGGCATCTGGCTCGCCTTCGCAGTTTCAGCTGTTGCAGGATTGGTGGCCGTGCCGGCGCCCAAGTTCACCTCGGCCATGACGCTGGCGGTGGCGCCGCGAGCCTTCATCTTCCTCCAGTATGGCGGACAGAATGGCTACGGCGGCTACGGTGGCCAGCAGGGGTACGGCGGCTCTGGCAGCCCGCAGGGCTACGGGCCGCAGCAAGGATACGGCATGTCGGCTCCGGGTTACGGCACCCAGCAGGGCTACGGGATGGGCGGTCAGGGTTGGCATTTGGTGCCTCGCGGCGGCGTGGCGGGAGTTCTGAGGACAGACCACACGGTGCCATTTGGCGGACGGCAGGTGCTGGGTCGCTACGACATGGTGGAGCAGCTCGGGCAGATGCTGACGATCTCACGGGAGCAGTGCATCGTGCAGGTATCGCCCGACGGCATGGCCATGCTCACCTCGATGGGCAAACCTCCCACGGGCTGGAAGCAGGGCCGTGAGTTTCCGTGGCAATGGCTGCAGAGTGGGCAATCCGTTCAGCTCGCGCCCGGGAATAAGATCAGCTTGGACGCGGCGAACCCCGAGGAGGCTGTCTACATCTGCCAGCTAGTAGGCACCGCCGCCCCTCCCGGAGTGGACCCAGGCTACGGTCAGCAGGGCGGCTACGGTGGTTACCCGCAACAGGGCGGCTTCGGTCAGCAAGGGTACGGTCAGCAGGGCTACGGTCAGCAGGGCTACGGTCAGCAGGGCGGCTACCGAGGCTACTAAAGCGTGGTTACGCCTCCAGATGGTTGAGATTGTCGAGCAGCAAGGTTCAGCACACAGCGACCCGGAGACGAGAGAGTTTGCAGGGCAGGAAGGGCCCTTGGAAGGGCCGTCTTTATCGCATCTCTGTGAACGATCGATTGCGGTGTGCGCCCCCGGCGCCCGCTTGTAGCACATCCCAAATGGACGATCTCAAAGATGCGTAGATAGCGTGTATATCCTTTCCTAAAGTACCTTTATGAAGTGGCAATGGGAAATGAATTCGGACCGGTAAGGATCCCTCGGCCTCCAGCTCCACCCCGCCGCACCGGACCGCTGACCCGATGCCGCTGACTCGACTGTCTCCGCTCCGACACGTCGACACGAGCATGACATCAACACGACAAGGGCAGCGGACCCCACACCCCACAGGAGTATGAGTGGGAGGTTCAACCTAGGGTGATAGCCGCTCAAATGATGAAACGTCGTATCCATAAGACTTGAGCAGCTCCAGCTGTTGAGCCCGCGTCTCTGGGTCTTCTGACAGCTCTATGGTCATCGACTGCGCCGCCTGCGGATCGTTGAGGCTGGAGGTTGCGCAGTCGGCAGCCTTGTGGGTGGCAGTGGGCGGGATAGGCATCGTGTATTGCACGTCCGTCCGCAGCACGTACTTTGCGGGCGGCTTCATGAACAGAGGGCGGGCTGCCATGCAATCGAGTGGGGCCAGTGGCATGCCCTCGTGCAGCAGTGCGTCTGCCGAGTGCGAGACACCGGTGCGGCCCAGCTTGAAGCTCTGGCCGAAGCACAGCGCACTGCCGGTAATCGGGGTGACAGCCACCCTGCTGCTGCTGCTGCTGCTGCTGCTGCTGCCGCTGCTGCTGCTGCTGCTGCTCGTGGTGGTGGTGCTCCTGCTCGCCCCAGGCGCCGCCTCCTCGCTCAGCTCCTCGCTCAGCTCCTCGCCTTCCAAATGAAGAAGGGTCTCTCCACCAACAAAGCCGTCCGTCAGGTAGAGGAGCACGGACAGATGCGAGATCCGATCTCCGGCCGACCACGCCCACTGCCCGCGCGCGGCTGACGAGTACTTCCATCCGTCGCTTCGCATCTTCGACTCGCAGCCGTCGACGCCAATTTCGAGGCGGCTGCCGGGCCAGACCTCATCATAATGGGCCTTAAAGGCGTCTTTGCCGTCGCTCTCGTACCGATAGATGCGGCTGCGAGCGGACAGGCCGGCGATCACGTACTCGCCCGTCGGCGCACCCTCTACCAGCCGAATCCAAGGCGGTGTGCCTCCCGACGACTCGAGCCACTCGAGTGTGGGTGCGGGTGTACCAGGAGCGTGGATGGCGATGGTCCATGGGAGATGAGGCACGAGGCGCTTGAGGAGCTGAAGCTCGAGCTCTGCGTGCAGCACCCAAGAGAGAGCGCCATTCTGGCGCTCCTTTTCCGCATCTGCGGCGCGCTCGAACCCCATCGAGTCCGCCACAGCCACCATCCGTGCGGCCTCCGCAGCTGAAATGACGTTGTTCAGGAAGAATGCCGAGCGAGCGGTACCTAGATCTTGACGAGTGCTGACTGGTCCGACCTCGTCCAGCTTGAACCAAGGAGCGCACCACATGTTTGCGTATGGCGTTGCCTCATTGGATGCGCTCAGTACCTTCACAGGCACCTCAGCCGCGTTCATCGACAATGACCTTGCTTGACCATGAAGGGTCAGACGAGTCAGGCAACTGGCGGAACTGGGCACACGCAGACCATGTGCTAATGAGATGGCGAAGGCCCCAAGAAGAGTGCCCATCATTTCAAAGAATTCCTTGCAGGGAGAGAGGGGCCGATTGGGCCGCAGATTTCTCCGAGGTGTTGTCGGTTGAGGAATTCGATACTTTGTCCGTGTGAGCTTTATAAACACGACAGACGCGACAACCGGTGCTACGGCGCTGTTACTGCCCGCTCGAACGTGTGGCCTGGGAATGGTGGCGCGTGCAAAATGACGACATCAGTCATCTCGGTACAACTGTCACGGCCGTGCATGCGCGCGAAAGTGCGTGTCTACATCACCAGAGGAGCTTCTGCAGATCGGCGAGCTGCCCGGGACGGCGCGAGTCATTATACTCACGGTTGAGGAGCCCGTACCACTCATCGTCCCACTCCTGTGTCTCGTTCTTCCACCTGTCGCCATTGTACGGCCAGTACGCGAAGTCAAGCTCATACTCCTTCATGAAGCGGAGCATGTGAGCCCAGTACGTGCCCGCAGCGCCGCGCGTCTTTCTGTCATCATAGTCGGCGCCCGCGCCAAACTCGCCCAGCCACACGGGCGTGTTGATGCCCGCGTTGACGAGCCACTTGCTCGCCAGCTCATCGTGGAACATCGAGTACTTGCCCACGCGCAGCGACATGTTGAGGATCACCGCGCCCCCGCCGATGATCACGAGCGCCATCAGCAGCGCGTTGAGCCACATGCAGCAGTGCCACCAGCGCCGGCGGCGCAGGCGGGGATGCGCCCCAGATTTGCGAGTCGGATTCTCCATTTCCATTCCGTAGTAGCCATCACTCACGAACGCATTGAGTAGCGACGGACCGCCAGTGCCTCCGACAGAGCCGCCGGATGTCGCGCACGTGAGAGAGACGCCGCCTGGCTGAGAGGCAAGCCAAGCTGCCTCGGCCCGCAGCTCAGCGACGCGCGGCGCTTGCATGCGGAAGCAGCCCCACAAGGCGATCGCGAGCACGAACAGCACGCCCGCGCCCCAGAACAATCCGATCGCGACCATGCGGAATGCCTCACCTTCGACATTGGCGGCAGCGCAGCCCGCGAGCTTGTAGCCGAAGTCCCAAATGTATGTGGCGCAGAGCTCGAGGGCGATGGCACCCACGGTACACCAGCCACTGAGGGCAAGGCATACGAACGCACCGTCGGTGCGCATCGTCGCCCGGTAAGGCACGCCGCGAGTGCACAGGAGTACGTGCAGCAGCAGCGGCAGCAGGAAGGCCATAGCGATCACTGTCAGACGCGACACGTCATCCCAGTTAATCCCAAAGTTGTCCTTGAGGAGCTCGTCAAGTTTGTACCACCAGCGCGCAAAGGAGTAGAAGTGCACCGTGTACACGAGACGACTCGGGTCGGGCAGCTCGGGTGGCGCCGCGTGCAGTCGCCGCAAGTCATACGACGAGCACAGTCCAGAGACGACCACAAGCATCTCAGGGGCTACCTCGTGGAGCTCACGAGCAGCTGCCTCGGTGGCGACCTTCCAGTCGGTGCGAATGTCGGATGAGGTGCCCCATGTGATCGTGCGCGTCGGCGTGTCGTGGATCTCGTTGCGCAGGTCGAACGCAACCACGCGCCGGTCGTGCGCGTACCGGCGAGCGACTGCGCCCACTGAGAGGAGCCACGTGGTCGCATTGTAGGCGGGGTTGTCCCAGATGCCCTCCTCCGAGTCATGGTCACAGCACCAGCCCGCTGTGCTCGTGTGGTCGTTCAGCAGGATGAGCAGCCCCGCGCTCGTGAGCGCGCTGATCGTCTTGTCGAGCAGCTGCATGCCCGACAGCCCGAGGGCCTGTAACTCGGGGTTGGCGGCGAGCGCAAAGGCGGGCACGGGCGGGTCTTTGTACCACAGGTCGATGGAGATGGGCATGCGCACGCAGTTGAAGCCCCAATCCGCAATGCGCTCGCTCAGCTCCACGAGTGGCCGCTTGTGCAGGCCGAAGACGGAGTATAGCTCCATGTGCGCCCCGTACCAATTGACGCACCTGAGCTGGACCTTGGTTCCGTTTCGGTCCACGATGTTGCGGCCAGAGGTGCCGAGCGGCAACCGATCCAACGCAATCAACTTGGAGTTCGCCGCCGCTGCAATGGTCAGCAAAGTCAGCAAAGACAACTTGTCTCCCTCGTGTTGCATTTCCACTTGTTCCAGACTCGTTCCAAATTAGGTTAGTTTGTTAAGTAGCCAGCGTTTCAAGCGCTTTCTACCTGTGAAGAGCCTTCTGCGTTCCTGTTAGTTCTTCAATGCATGCAATTTTACAGTTATCGACCGAATCTATTTGCCTGAGTTTTGCAAATCGTCGACTTGGAGTCGTAGCGTAGAGCTTCCGACTTGTGTGTATGCCAGACGACGACGACGACGACTGGGAGCTGTCCGCCGTCAAGCGTGTATCGGCGATCGGCAATGCCGTGCTCGCCGCTGGCCGCGCGGCAGATGCGCGTGTCGAGGATTTGCAGCGCAAGGAGCTCGAGAGCAGTGGCGCTGGCTCCGCTCCAGAGGGTCACAGGTCTGTGACCACCACCGCACTGGATGACGACGACGCTTGGGACCACCGCCGGGTACTAGCACCGGCTAGGGCGGTCTCTATGCCACCCGCGCCCACCATGGCCCTCATGGTGCTCGATGGCAGCAGCGATGGCCTCGAGGCTTTTGAGACCTCTCTGCGTGCCAACTCGCAGTGTATCCCCAGCCGCGGCGACGCCGACAATTTCAGCGACCTCGGCGAGGACGAGGACGAGGACGAGGACGAGGATGGTGAGGAGGGCGAGAGCGACGAGGACGAGGACGAGGACGAGGACGAGGACGAGGACGAGGACGAGGACGAG
>ENA-UOXP01000162-UOXP01000162.1-mixed-culture-metagenome-genome-assembly--contig:-NODE-162-length-48510-cov-33.903189_pt1 | contig 48510 bp, 41 predicted proteins | sample MGYA00238161_ERZ761639 | MGnify/ENA primary metagenome ERZ761639 (study PRJEB28913, sample SAMN08776760) | mixed culture metagenome | isolation source: Freshwater growth medium | place: USA...
CCATTGTGGACTCGAGGGGGTGATGATACGTCTCTGCCCTCATTCATATGACAAGTCCATACATGTCCAGCTACCGTAAGTACGCACCATGCTACCGTAAGCACCCTCTCTCCTTAATCGCCCTCTAATCAGTCGGGAAGGGGTCATCCGGTCATTAGCGTCAGCTATACATGCAAGCATGCATGAGCTCCCAAGATCTCGGGAGCTCTTCACGGACACAGGTCCCCACGTGGTTAGAGCGAGACAGTCACTGTCCCTTCGCTCCCTGAACCTCTGCGCGTTGCCTAGTGCCTGAACGATAATAAAGATGATTCACGACAAACGAGCGTTGGCCAAGCTCAACACTCGGCACTCTTTCAGGACCGGCGGACAGGAGCGTAACGGGAGTTTAACGGTGGACTGCTACCGCGGAGCGGCCCGAGGCGTGGTCTACCACAGCTAACATACAGCCGATTAATTTCACAAGTATTTGGCAGAAAACCATGGCGTCTCTGAGTCGAGATAGACTGATAGAGTCGAGATCAGTTTGGCTTTTCGCCAGTTGTGAGTTGTCCTAGGTCGAGCCCCCGGGTTCAATTCTCCATAAAGGCTTCATGTTGAACATCGCGGATGTTGATACATGTACCGGCAGAAAGCCTGAAAGCATCGATCAGGTCTGAGTTTCACAGAGACAGCATGGCGTATCCGTATGCAGGCTGTATGGGCAGCAGCGCGTCTACACTGCGCGTCATCGGTGCTCGTCTGGCTGAGATTGTTATGAGATTGTAGCCATTTTGCCGATACTCGTCAACTAAGCGTGGCCCATTTTAGGAGTGTCCTTCCACTGTCCGCTCAAATACGCGGCGCTCTTAGCGCTGTCGTGCACACATGCGAAGCTCCGGGGAGGAGCGACTGCCGTCACTCAAGGTGCGGCGGCAATGTCGTCTTGTTGTGCATCGGGGAGTAATTCGGGTCCAATTCCGTCCGACTTGACGCATGCATCCCTTCGATTTTGATAGACTTCGTTTGCAGACTTCGTTCGAAATCTGTTTGGCCGAGCGATGCCTACATGCGCGCCCACCTCGAATGGCTCGGTGGCAGCCGCGCGAAGGAAAGCTGATGAGGCCATGAAAGCCATCGTTGAGCAGGAGAAGATCCGCTACGCGCAGCACAAGAAGCTGCGCGACCTCCTCTCCAAGAAGATTGGGACGGTCTGCAGCTTCTTTGAGGTCATCGACAAGGACCACAACGGCCAGGTGAGCCGCTCAGAGTTCCACGAGGGCATGGAGGCGCTTGGGCTTCAAGATCCTGGCTTTAACATGCCGCCCCACATCTACGACGAGTTGTTCGACGAGTTTGACATGGATGGTAGCGGAGAGATCTCTTACAAGGAGTATTTCCAGTACGTGCTCCGGGATTCCATCCGGCGCAAGGCCAACCTGTTTCGCGACTTCTTCATCCGCAGCGACGTCTCGGGCGACGGCCAGATCGACAAGGCTGAGTTCAGAGCCGCGGTCATGCTGCTGCACGGTCAGCATGGCCATGAGATGGAGATCGCCGCGCACGTGGCGGACGTCGATGAGGTGTTCGACGACATGGATGTGAACGGTTCGGGCTCACTCACATTGAACGAGCTGCACCGGCAGCTTCGCTGCTCCGTGGGCATGGGCAAGTTCGTACGTGCCAAGGCGAAGCGCGACGGATCCGTAGTGCAGCGCAAGACATCGAATGCGAAGCTGCGAGGTTCGCTGCGCGACCAGTTCCTCTTCCATAACCCCAATAAAGACTACTTCGGGCACAGCCTCGAGCACGTGGAGAAGTACGTGGAGCGCACCGCGGTCGCGCAGGCCGCGTACAGCCTCGCCGTCGACACGCGCCTCGACAAGCATCTCGACTCGGGAGATCGCGTGAGCCTTGGCCGTGCTGCAGCCTCTCGCGTACCGGGGCTGTCCCTATTCTCGAGTGACGTCGAGTGTGCGCCGCGCACGCCGCGCCGGCTGCCTTCGGCGCTCGAGACGGTGGATTTCGAAACGGACGAGGGCGCGGCACTCGAGAGTCACTCGTCGCAGATGCAGCGGCGGCAGCAGCCGCATAAGCAGCCGCAGCAGCCGCAGCCGCAGCCGCAGCCGGTGCAGCCACCGTTACACTCGCCGCGCGGGGGAAGATCGGCGCAGCCGCCCACGCCCGCGAGGAACATGACGCCCGCCCCGCCACCGCCTAAAGTGGCTGCCTTTGCAGCGCTCACCGCGCCGCACTCGGCACGCTCAGGATTCCGCCTGCCGCGGGCACACGCCCTGAGTGTATGGACGAAAGAGACGGCAGTGCCGGACTCAGACTTCACACCGTCGGACCTGAGCGTGGACGCGGTCGTTTCCGCTGTGAACTGGTGTGCCGGCGCACCCGACGGCGGCGCGGCTCTCATCTCGCGGCGTCTCGAAGCATCTCGTGGGACCTCCGGAGGCCACTGGTGGAGTAACCCGTGGAGTGGTGGCGGAGTGCGTGGCGGGGGGGATGGCGCCGGAGTGGGTGGCGGCGGGGCCGGGGATGGCGGAGTGGGTGGCGGCGGGGGGGGTGAGAACACGGGCAGCGACGGCTTCCCGCCCTCCTCATGGCTCATGTCGCCTCGCATGCCCTCGTCGTCTTTCCGCACGCCGTTCCGCCCGCCCGTGACGACACCCGCGGGCATTGAGACACCGCCATGCAGAGGCCCAGCTACCGCCGGTACAGCTACCGGTACAGCTACCGGTACAGCTACCGGTCACCTTTCCGGAGCGCCTGGGGCCGCCGCCGCGTCTCCGCGCACGTCTGGGGTAGCTACCGCAGCCGCCACACCGCCAAGAACGCCGCGCCCTCCACTCCTCCGGGCGCCGCCGCCTCTGAGCACTGCGACGCCAGGCCTGTCAGCAATGTCGATCGAGCCTTCCCCAACGCTGACCACGACGGCGCGCCGCGGGCAGTCGCTGCTCGGGCCGCTCTGGCCAGAAGGAAGGCCCCCCTGGACCGCACCCACGGCCACGCGCGCCGCTGCGGGCTCCACCGTGGTCAGCGGCGCCGCCACCCTCGCCCTACGCCAGTCAGCCCTCGCGCGCGTCGACGCACCGGCCGATTTCATTGTGGGCGACAACATCGCCGACCGTCGGCGCCAGGCGCTGCCGGAGATGGTGGAAATGGCAGCCATCCGGCAGTACTTGCGGGACGACGATCCCAAAACCTCCAACCCGTTCAACAACGGAGCGCCCGCTTGGGGGCGCACGGGCACCTCGCCGCGCTGGCAGCGGCCGCATCTCGAGATCGATGGGACGGGCGAGCCACGCTACGTCATGGTGGCCAAGTGACTTCTGTGTAATTATGTAGTTGACGAGCGCAAGCAAGCTAATTAGTCGAAACACACCGCAGGATTGACGCGGAAAAGACGGACGGCCTTCCCCGACGCCAATCAAGCAGTCAATGGTCGTCGACGGACGATGGCCGCCGATGCAGGTCCGCGGCGTGAGCGAGCCGCTTTTGAAGGTTGGACGAGCCACCATCACCGAAGACGTGAACGTCGAACTTGAGATCGATGATTGGATCCACATGGGACGGGGTGAGGGACGTTTTTGTGGCTGGCCTGCGACCACTGTCATCGTGTTTGCCGGAATGGGCTTCTATGGCATGCCTGCCGCGCTCATCATGGCGCCCGCGTACCTCGATCGGGAGCTCGAGCGCGAGTGGTTTGGAGGCGACGTCAACGCGGGCAGCACGCAGCTCTCCGTAGTGAGCTCGGCCTTCTTCATGGTCTGGGGCCTGGCGGCGTTCGCGTTTACGTGGGCTGCCGACCGATATGGGCGCAAGCCGCTGCTCGTGGTCGTCGGCCTGCTCGGTTTGTTGCTCAACACTTCGATTGCCGCCTCGCCCAGTTTTGGGACGTATGCGGTGCTGCACCCGCTGACCGCGGTGGCCATCGGCCCCTCAGGCGCCATCGCTTACGTCCTCTCTGCCGAATGGACCAGCCCGCGCGACCTGTCGCTACTGACGCTGCTGCTCAACAGCTCCTTTTCACTCTCCTCGTGCCTCGTCGCCGGGCTGTGTGCGCTCGGGCTACCCTGGCGCACGGTGCAGCTCCTCCTTGGACTGCTCGTGGCAATGCCGCTGCTCGGGCTGCCGTATGTGCCCGAGTCTCCGCGCTACCTCCTCGCCAAGGGCCGGTGCGCGCAGGCGGAGAGCGTACTGCGCGCCGCACTGCGCCGCGCGGGCGTCGCACCGCCGCCTCTCCATGTGACCTTAAAACCGCTCACCACCGCGCGAGATAGCGCTGTGGCGAGCGCGGTGTCTTCCAATCACGCGTCGTATTCATCGGGCTCCGTTCAGGCCGCCACCGTTCATGCGGACGCTCACGCGGACGACAGCCAGTGCGGCGACGCGTCGCTTCCAAGGTCGCCTCCCCGGGGACACAGTCAATGCGGCTCGCTGGGTCTGCTCGGGCATCCGCCCACGCTCTTTCGCATGCTGATCGTGAGCTGGTGCTGGCTTGCTGTCGGGCTGCTGTACTACGGTCTCAACTTTGCTATCGGCGCCTGTGACGAGGCGAGCGGGTGCAATCCGTACCAGCACGGCGCGTTGTTGGGGCTGGTCGACTTCCCTGGCTACGTCTGCGCGTATGTCCTCGCGGACCATCCGCGTTTTGGGCGGCGCACTACCCTCGCGCTGTGCTTCCTCGTCGGCGGCACCTGTCTGATGCTCACGCCCCTCGTCAGCGGCGAGCTCACCTTCACAGCCCTGGTCAGCACCTTCACACCCCTGCTCAGCGGCGAGCTCGCAGACGGCGCTCATCACGGCGCCTCGGTAGTGCTCATCACGGCGTCCGTTCCGCTGGCCGACACTCCGCCGCCGCTCCCACCCCTCCCGCCCCTCCCGCCGCTCGCGCCCCTCCCGCCACTCGCGCTGGCCGACACTCCGCCGCCGCTCCCACCCCTCCCACCCCTCCCGCCGCTCGCGCCCCTCCCGCCGCTCGCGCCGCTCGCGCCGCCGATTCCGCCTCCATCCGCGCAGACCATAGTGCTTGCGCTGGCCCTCATGGGCAAGGCATGCGCGGCCGGTGCCTTCCAGCTCGTGTACATGTACCCAACAGAGCTCTTCCCTACTGCGATACGTGCGTCCGCGCTTGGCGTGGCGGATGTCTTCTCGCGCACCGGCTCCATCCTCGCGCCCCTCACGGCCAGCCCGAACATGCCGCCTCTGGTCACCCAGCTTGGGCTCGGCGCCGTTGCGCTCTCGGCCGGGCTCGCCGCATTGCTGCTGCCCGAGACCAGAGGTCGGCCACTAGCCGAGGAGCGCGGGTGATTACGGATTGGGCGTCCACGCCTCCACAGCCTAGAGTGTTACGAGAACGAGCGTGTGCAAACAGAATTGATACTGCGATTAAACTGTAAGAAACGAACTGTCGTTTTGCCGCGTTTTCGGCTAGATCTCGGGTTTGGCGGTTTGCGGCTCGTCTCACTCTCAGCCGAATAGGCATCGTTGGCTCATGCTCGCCCTCTCGTCGCGCCCGCGGGTTCGCATGACGCGACCCTGACCGCCGTGACCCGCCTCGGGCGACGTCATCGGACCGGCCGACCGGGCCCGTCTCCCCTCCACACGATACAACCGCGACCAGCCCACGGTGTGGGCGAGCTCGGTAAGGGCGATGTGTTCTTAAGTACATAAGTGCCACCTCGTCGTGGCAGTGACGCGAGCTCAGAGCTCGAGCTTCTCAGGCTGCAGGTTGTCCGGCATGCGCATCCGGTGCGGCATCTCGCCGGATTTGTCTGTGCTACTCTCCGGGCCGGGCGAATCGATCGAGACGGACGAGCCAGCGTCGAGCAGCACAGCAGCCGCCTCGGTGAAGCCCCACGCCTTCGCTACGTCGAAGGCTGTCTTGCCTGCATCATCGGTAGCATCGGGGGCCGCGCCAAGCTCAAGCAGCGTCGACACGGCGTCCGCGTGGCCACCCTGCCGTGCGAGCGTGGGGCACACCGCGCGTTGTGAGATCAGGCACGTGATCAAGAAAGGGGCACGCGGAATGTGGATGGCGTGCGTACCTCGGCTGCGTAGTGCAGGGCGGTGAGTCCGACCTCATCCGTCGCCGTGAGACTCGCACCCGCGCCCACGAGCAGCCTTATGCACTCCACGTGGCCGCCGGATGCGGCTAGCATGAGCGGCGTTGCGGCGTCATGATCGCGAGATTCGATCGAGGTCCCGGCACGTTCGAGAACGGTGCCGACGCTGTTAGTGGCAGGGCCAGCCCCAGCCCCGTGCTTGAGCAGCACGCGCACAACGTTTGAAAGCCCATCATCACTTGCTCGGTGCAAAGGTGTGTAGCCGAGGGAATCGCGGACAGTCAGGCGGGATCTGCCGGATGCCAGCAAAACCTCAACCTCCTCGACGTTGCCCTCGCGGACTGCCGTGTGGAGTGGATCGTCCACCGAGTCATGATCGTCCAACTGCTTCGAATGAGATTCCGAATGAGAGCATTGTACAAGGACTGACGTAATCGCCACCATGCAGCCCAAGGCCCGTCGCATTGGTATCCAAATCGGGCAAGTGTGATCATCCAAAGGACGGTACAAGGAACATTTATGTTGCAGAAAACCACGTACGCAACGACGGTAACCAAAGTAAGTGTCATGCCAGAGATGATCGTACTTCAAACTAGACCCGCCCGTCCTCCCAGAACTGTATGTGAATGTGCTGAGCGGTCCTTCCCCGCCTCTATTTGGAGAGGAGGACGTGGTAGCCCGCCCATCCGTCAGGCGCCACAAAGGGGGTCTTGGCGAGGCCGTAGTCCGGGTGCTTCTCGGGCGTGTCCATGTGCATCATGAGGCGGGTGGCCGGCTGGTCTCGAGGGCAGATACCGAGCGCCGCCTCGAAGTGCATCTTGGCTGTCGCCCAGACGCCGCCCACAAAGCAGTCCATGCCGCTCTCAAACAAGCGCTGGAACTCGTCGACGACATTCTCCTCGCCGTATTTTTCGATCGCCTCGGGCGCCACATACAATCCGTTGGAGCGGTCGCAGGTGAAGATGGCCATCGGAATGGACGAACCTTTGAGGCACACCACGTCGACGCGCCGAAGCCCTTGGCGCACGGGCGGCGAGAGCTTCGTGTAAAACGCCTCGGACATCAGGATGTTGACACCGTACATCTTGGTCGCGCTCTCGAGGCGCGCCGCGAGATTGACGTTGGGCGAGAGGTACGAGCAGTCGATCTTGATGTTGGTGCCCACGGCACCCTCGATGGCCCAGCCGTAGTGGAGACCGTACCCGATGCGTGTCGAGTACTCGCCGCCAAAGGCCTTGAGGATCTCCTCGTGTTCATTGTACGCCTGCAGCCTCGCTGACTGCGCGACGCAGCGCACACATCGGCGGAAGGCGGTGAGCGCGCCATCGCACATACGCGTCTCCATCCTATCGAGGAGCTCCGTCGTGAGCAACTCGGGATCCAGCCCGTCGGTCGGCGCCTTCCACACGCACAGGAAGGCCTCGCCTAGGTTGCGGTTGGGCTGTCCACCATTGGCGGTGACAGCATCGTGCACGATCGAGGCCGCCCGGTTGGTGAATGGCAAGATCTCCTCGCCGAGGCACTCGAGGACCTCCTCATACTCGTCGATGATGCAGAAGCCAAAGGCACCAAGCAGCCTCCGCCCAGGCACCATAGGGTCGACCGTGTCACCCTTTCGAAGATTCTCGGCGATCAGGTTGTTGCCCGCCTCGCCGAACCCCACCTGCAGCATGCTCGCGATCTTGGAGAGCGAGACGCGGAGCGCGTCCGTCTCGTACTTGACATGATCCACCTTCTTGAGCTTATACGCTGGGTTCTTGGCGAGCATGGTCACCTCCATGACCATGGTCTCAATCGGACGCACGACCAGCGAGTCTACGTCACGGGAGAGAAGGAAGCCCATGTACGCGAGCAGGCAGGCCACGCACAGGATCAGCATGATGTTGAAGAAGGCCTGCACGTCCTGCGCAAACTTGCGCCCGTACCACACCTCCACCATGAGCCCCGGGTCGCCCACATTCCAATCGCCGGGGTAGAATTCCCGTAGCAGCTCGCTCGGATCGCGCGTGCGATGGTCGCGCATGCGGGTCATCATGCCGAAGGCCGATTTGGCGTTTGGGCAGCTCTTGTCCTCATCGCCCCGCAACTCGATGGCCAGCTTGTAGAACGTGCAGTCCGGCCAGTGGGTATCTGGGTAGATGGGCGCGTTCACGGGCAGCACGGCCGCAACCCAATCGCGACCGACGGACCGTTGAGGATTGGTCCAGTTGGGCTGCCACGTCATCATCCGATCGCCGGAGCACGGATTCGTGCCGTCGACGTCGCAGGGCGTGAAGCCGGTAGTCGTGTACCCGTCGGCGTCCCGCGGCTCCGAGTCGCTCACCGGGTAAAAGGTGAAATTCTCCCGGTTGGGCCCGAAGTTGTGCACCTTGAGGGCAAAGAGCGGCATGCGGATCTCTGACCAAATCGACTCAAGCTGAAGCGGCTGCTCTAACGTGTCGCGGAAGAGGTGGGCCAGTGGCACGAAGGGTGCCGAGGTGATGTCCTTGGCCGTGTCGTTCTGGATCGCCGCATGGAGGAGCGCGAGCCCGTACGCAATCCGATCGTCCACGGGGGGCTCTGTGATGCCGCCGTACGGGAAGCTGATCTCGAGCGCCCATTGGCCAATGAGGAGTACGAGCACGAAGATGATCGTCTTCTTGGTGATGGTGGTCTGCAGAGCCCGAGAGAGGTCCGAAGGGGTCGTCTCGTCCACGCCTCCGAAGGAAGAGCGCTCCTCGTCATCGTCGTCGTCGTTAAACATCCGCTTCTGCGCTGGACGGACCATCAGCTTGATGAGACGGATGATGCGAACCACGCGCACGAGGCGCGCGACGGCGGTGCCCACGCGCGCCGACTTGGCCGCACGGACGGCCGTGGAGCCGGCGTCGGAGCTAGTGGTGTAGAGCAGCGGCAGCCAGTCGAAGATCATGGTGAGCGTGGCGACGATGTCGAGGTTGCAGTAAAACGACCAGAAGTAGCCGCGCTGCGAGTACGAGCGGAGCACGATCTCCAAAAGGAAGGACAACATCACGACGACGTGCACCGACCAGATGTAATAGTCGGCCGCCTTGCCCAGACACAGGATCCGGACGTCCTCAGAAAAGAGGGCCCAAAAGATGCTCAGGTTGACGAAGCCGTCGATGAACGGGTGGGCGAGGAATCGGCGCACGGCCCTCAAGTGGCGCCTCCGCTTCTTGCTCCTCAGCTTGGTGGCACACTTGGTAGGCGACAGCTGCGTCGGCGCCTGCGCCAGTGGGCCATCGCATTGAACAGTCTGCTGCTGACGCTTCATAAGCACCTTCACCTTCTCGAGCTGCGGGTCGTGCTCCAGGCTGCGCGGGGACCAGATCTCGTCCTCGAGGCCGGTCCACAGCGGCCGCGGCACGAGGCGGTAAATGTCCTCGTCGTCATAGTATTTGTACTGTTCTCGCGGGGGTTCCACGTCTGCGAGGTCGCGCAGGAAGAGGAGCTCGGCCTCGGAGTCATGCTGCATGCACACGGGGCAGCTTTGTGGATCGCGCCGAGCCGACCAACCGTGAGCGCTGCTCTGCTGCGTGAGCTTCACTTCACAACAAGACCTAAACTTCCATATTTGGACTAAGTTTTCTGTCATAAGTGCCATCCGTGCCATCGCCATCCGAGTCGCGGATACGTGACGGTTTCTAAATCTTTCCTGAAACTCGGGGATCGGATAAACTTCTTATCAAGACAAGGTTGCGGTAAGCACCCCCCCCGTCAGATTCCCATTCCTGGGTTGGGGGTCATTCACGTCTGCCAGAGGCCATGCAAGTTGAGGCTAACCCTCCGTCAACGCTGCACGACATCATGTGGCGGAATCGGGTGCGATTGGAACGCAAGGCTGCCGCACAGCCACCGCCGCGTCCTGATCCGCGCAGCCTAGTGATGACCGAGTTGCTCGGTCTCAATCCGGACGCGGTGCAAGCCCTGAGGCAGCCGCCCAGTGTCGCGGGTCTGCGCATGAACATGTCGAGCGTCGAAGGCGGCCTATTCCACGCAATGCAGCAGCCGCACGATCGTCCGCGCGGTGGCGGAGCATTTGCGCCGGCCATCAAACGCGACCAGAGCATCCACTACCCTCGCAGGCAGTCGGACAGGCGGCCGGTGATGAGCCGCGTCGCGTCGGCTCCCGCGTTGCGACCCTCCACCGCGCCGCCGCCGACGGAGTCAGATCCGCGGCCGCTGCCGCAGCGGCAGCAGCAGCAGGCCTTGCCGGCGCAGCATTTGCCGCCGACATTCGCTGCCGTATCGTTGCACTCACAGCGGTCGCTGCCGCTGCCGCTGCGAGAGCTCGTCTCGCGCGCTGCCGCCACCGACTCTCCGGCGCTGCGAGCCACGGTGCGCGAAATTGAACTGCGCGTCGCGCTCGAGCGTGTCAAGCGCGACGAGCAGCGAGCCCGCGCGGAGCTCGCGCGCTGGCAGACCCGGAAGGAGCAGCGGCAGCGCTTCGAGGAGCGCTCGGGCACCCAAATGTCGGAGTATCGCTTTGATATCGGCGAAACGGCGAAACGGAGCATGCGCTCAAACGTCGATCGCATCGTCTTTGGCCGGGACATTGACGGGTCAGAGAAGGTCGAGGTCATCGCCGACGACTGGGGCATGTTCGGACCGCGGCGCCGGCGCGACCAGCGTCAAATTGTGTCCGAGGTCGATATGATCGTCTTCGGGCGCGACCAGGACAACTCAAACCAGACGCACTATGGGGCGTCCTACGGCGGCGGCGAAAGCGCATTCCGACGGCGGGTTGTCGACAACAGGCAATTCCGCTCCGAGGTTGACGAAGCCGTCTTCGGTCACGACCAGGACTTTAGCCGAGGGCTCGAGAGCTATAGTCGCCGGCACGTGCACGTGCCAGGGTAGATGCCAGGGTAAGTTCCAAGTCACATTGCTTCACACTTCACACACACTTCACACGATTAGTCAATGCGGGAGGCCTCGATTATCCTTCTGCTAGTGTCGGCGGCTGTGACACTTTGGCGTTTGCCTAAGATTTTCAGCTCGTCTACTGCCTCCGACTTCAGTGCCGCACGCGGCTCGGCGCAATCCGAATCTCGCTGGAGGCGGCCTCTGGCGCTGCCCCTGTCGCCAAGCGTCGTTGCACCGAGCGGCGGCGCCTCGTTTGAGGACAATGATCTGCCGCCGCAGAGCCCAAGGCCACCACCAGGATGCGACCCCGACTGTACACCAGGATGCGACCCCGACTTGTGGGCTTTCCATTGTCAGCAGTGCCGATGCTTAAAGTGCGCCTTCTGCCTCTCCGAGCCTCCGAGTCCGCCCGTTTTGCCGCCGCCGGCGGCGCGTGGCGCGGCTCTACACCGTTACTCATACGAGGCCGAGGGTGAGGACGAAGGCGAGGACGCTTCGCACCGAGCAAGGGTGGCCGAGGTGCCAGACCTGGACGCTGAGGCACCGGCGAATCGTGCTGAGCAGAAGCCTCTGGCTCACGGTGGTGATGACAAACGCAAGGGAGGTGGCGGCGGTGGCGGCGGTGGCGGCGGTGGCGGCGGTGGCGGTGCGGGCGGTGCGGGCGGCGCGGGCGGTGGTAGGCGTGGGCGCGGTCGTGGCCGACGCGGCGGCGGTAGTCAGCGTCGCGCAGCTCGCGGCCGTCGTCGTGACGCCTCTGAAGGTCCTGTGACTCCGCTCACCCATCACACGCTCACTCATCACAGCACCAGCAGCTCGGCTTTCACAGCACGCTCCCTCGGCGGCGACTTCAGTGCGGCCATCGTGGCCCAGGTGTGAATGCCTCTGATGTGAATGCCCATGTGTGAATGCCTCTCGGAATGGCTATGATGGCGTCGGTTTGCGTCGGATTGCCCGTGGGATTGCTTTCTTCTGACGCATCTCGATGGTTCTTGTGGCTCAGGTTGCCGTTGGAGTGCTCACAAAGAGCCGCACGTCCGAGCGATACGCGGCTCTAGAGGCCACGTGGCTACCCCATTTTGGGCAAGTGCTCGTGTTTGAGAGCCACACCGAGATGGCGCGCGCCCAGCAGGTGTGGAAGTACATCCCACAGCGGCTCTACACGCGCTTCCCACACGCCGCGTACTACCTGATCGTCGATGATGATGTCTTCATCTCGCGCGCGCGCCTCTACGAGTATCTCGCGCATCGAGATCAGACGGAGCTCGCGCTGTACGGCCCAGGCTTTTGCGACTGGGGTGTCAAGCAAAGGTACGCGCGGCCCTCCGATCTCCTGATCTCCTCTGACCTCATCTGACCTCCTCTGTTCTCCTCTATCTCCTCAGGCTCAAGGCGCGAATCAGCCAGGTGCTTGGTGTGGCGATGCCGCGCTATCTGCACATCGTCATCGGCGGCATTATGCTCTTCACGGCGCCCGCCATGCGACGTTTCGCTGATGCGACCCTGCTCATGCAATGCATCGATGACCTCGAGACTTTGTATGCTCGCGATCTCCTTTGATCTCCTCTGATCTCGTCTGATCTCGTCTGATCTCGTCTGATCTCGTCTGATCTCCTCTGATCTCGTCTGATCTCATCTGATCTCGTCTGATCTCGTCGCTGATCTCCTCTGACCTCGAGACTTTGTATGCTCGTCAGGTATGCTCGCGGCCTCTTCCTGTGGGACGGTCTCAAGAAAGGCTCCATGTACAATCAAGATTGGCTCTTCTGCTGGTGCCTGCAAGTGCGCATGGGCGGCGTCGTCCACCTTGACAATGGATTCGAGGACGTGCAGTTTCCGGCGCACAAGTGCACAATGGTTCCCGAGGCGGCGCGTCACAACATCGGCACACACCATACTAGCCCACGCAAGCTACACGCGCTGTGGCGGGCGTATACGCGCTCGGCGGTGCGTGAGGGCTGGCAATGGAATGGGACTGCCGCCATCCTTGCAGCGGAGGCGGCCGGGGCGGTCGGTGCCTCGGTCGCGGTTGCCTTTGAAAACGACTCCGCCAGGGCCACTGCCGCGTCCACCACCACCACCACCACCACCAAAACCAAAACCACCACCACCGACGTCAACGTCACCACCGCCATGTCCGTCACTGGCGCCCTGTTGGCCGCTGCCGGCGGCACGATGCCCCCCGACCCGTCTGACCCGCAGCGCTGCGCCACCTCATCCAAGGGGGATCCTTACGAGCTGATAGAGGGCGCAGACGCGGACGCTGACGAGCGACGGTGGGCGGCGAGCTCACTGCCACGCCCGGCGCCTGCCGACACGTGCGCCTCCGCCGCGTGGGAAGATGACGCCGCCTTGCGCTCGCGCTACCCGCACTGCTCAGCGCACATGGCATTCGTGATCAAGCATGCCCGCACCATGGCCTGCTACGGCGCCCTCGGGCGCAAGCGCTGTGACGGCTTCGAGCTCGACGTGTCCGATGCATGTAACGTGCAGTACTTTCTGTTCTGCGAGCAGGTCTTCACCTTCTCGGCGACGCCGATGCATGAGCGCCCGCGATATCCATGGTGCCCGAGCCCCAAAGGCTATCCCGACCACTGTTGCTATCGTTCTGCTCTGGAGGATGTGGGCATCGTGCCACTTCGCAACGCGTCCGGCGGCGCGCATGTCGGGCGGCTGCGGTCACGGACGCGCCGGCCGGCGCGCTATCTCCTCGACATCTTCCCCAGGCAGGTGCCAGTGAGGATGTGAGGCAGCGGCCGCAGGCAGCGGCGGAGGAAGAGGAAGAGGAGGACGAGGGTGTACGTCACTCTGCGGAGTTTCCGTGGTTCGAGATCCGCAACGTTTTGTCCACCCCGCTCGGGTATGTCGCGTGCGTGTCGGCGATCACGTACACCGACGTCGGACGTCGGTACCGTACGGGCGCGTCACGGCCGGTGCGCCGGTCACGAGGCGACCTCCTCGCACGGTCCACGCGCGGTCGGGTGTCGGCTCGTCGCGCGCTCCCTGCGCCCGCGCCGCCCCGACGCCGCGACGCACCGATAAGCGATCGTTTCATATTAGGTTTAGGACCATCTTGAAAATAGAATATGTAGCCCGGGTCTTTACTTTTACTAGAAGCCTAATAGATTCCGACTGTGTGCTCCTGCGCAACACGCGGTGGGGAACTGCGATCGCGATCGGATAGAACTCGCGCCGCGACGCACTCTTCACGCCCCCACATCTGAATCGGTGACGTCGTTCTGCCCAAAATAATCCAGGTGATCCTGGGCGCGCACTAAGTTGGTAGTCCAACCTTTCTTGCTCCCCAGCTTGGTGGCAAAGTAGTTGTAGCGCTTCGCGTTCACCCCGAAGTCGAGAAAGCCCAGCCGTGAGGAAGTTCGCACGTTGACCACCCCGTTCAACAGGGCAAACTCCATGTCGTCGATGTAGCCAACGCTCGACTCGAACTGAGCGTAGAGATATGCCGAATCATCCGCCGACTCGGGGAACTTTTGCGAAATGATGGCGAAGCCTCCCCCGTCGATACCGTTCTGGCCTGGTGGATATGCCGCGAGGACTTCCTTGAGGTCGCTGAAAGCTCCCGCAACTGTGATGCTCTTGAAGCGCCACGGCTGGACGATCCAGCCGCTGCCAATCTGGTTGATGTTTGCCTTGTACTCACCGACGACGGTACTCGACGAGAAGCAATGTGGTTTGCCATCGAGGCACGGCCGCAGCTGGCCATCCGGCTTGAGTCCAATGTCTGTTGGCTTGGGGCCTGGATTTTTTATCTTTGGTACGACCGGTCCCTTTTCGTTGGGAAAGGCACACGCAAGAGGTGCCAAAGAGGGCAGTGCGAGCAGCGGTGCGATTGCGGCGGCCACGAAGCGACGGGAAATGGCCGCGTGTTCGAGGCGCATTGTCCGAAGGCTCGCGGGCGCACGGTCAGCAAGCACCGAAGCGGGGGACCCGATCTCCGAGGAGCTCGCTCGCCACAGCGCCGTTTCGAGGCGCGCCACCCAACGCGGCGCGACGCATCAGATGGCCACCAACGCACAAAAACACGCACAAAAGTATCATCTTGGTACAATTGTATTCCTCCGAGCACAGCGAGGCACTGAAAGACTTTAGTTTCTAGAAGTATACGAGCGGTGTTGAGCTCTGACCTCTGTTATACATGTATTTCGTTAGTATTTCGTAAGGCCAAAAATGCAGTATTCAAAGCACGCAAATCATACTGTAATGAAATCATGACCGGATTCATGAGAGCAAGGATACGCGCTTGTAAATACGCGCTCACCATCCGCGCTCGCGCCAGCTACATGTATACATGTATACATACAGACGTCTTCGTCTACACATCGCGTACTACACGACATCTTGCAGAAGAGGGCGCTTCAGCGTGCTCCAAGCACCGCAGCAGCACGAGTCATGTCGAGCGGCGTCGCGTCGCCCGCGTACCCAGTGTGGCCGATCTGGCGGGGGCCGCCGGCAGCGCGCGTGCTGGCGGCCTTGGCACGTCGCGAGACGAAGATGGCCTGAGCCTCGCTCACGAGCTCGGACATCTCGGTGGAATCTCGCGTGACCTCGAGCATCTCGCCATCGTGGTTCTCGTAATGCATCTGCATCGCGCCAATCTGCTCGAGGGAGAGCGTGCCCGGCGGCACGCCTTGCAAGAGCACGCCGTACAGCTCGTCGAAGCTGCTGCCGAGACGGCGCTTCGTGACCCGGAAGGAGACGATCTCGCCACCCGAGATCGAGGGCAACTCGACGTGCACCTTGACTGTGAAATTGCCGAAACTCTCAACCGCCTCGATATCTTCGCGGTCGATGGCGAGCTCGCCCTCATCATCATCATCAGCCGCCCTCTTGGGCGCCTGGCCTTCGGGCCGCAGCTTATCTCTCTGTTTTCCTTGAGGCTGAGCTCGCCGGAGAGGTTGCCGAGATCCGATCTCCACGTCATGGTCGTCTTCTATGAGGTCGACTACCGCCGCCTCGATGGCCTTTTTGCGGCTCTTTCGCGTCGCCTTCGTGCTGTGCGACCGGGGCGCCTGGTCATTGAGGCCAAGTGTCAGACACAGACCTGCAGCTGTGAAGATTAGCACACCGACCAGAAGCATGATCATCGCCGTTCGCCTTGACTCAAAAACTTCTTGAGCCGGGAGCGGCTCGTACTCTGAGCCCTGCTGCTCCACGCTACCATCGCGTGCAGGCATGGCGAGTGGGTGCTCGCTGATGGCGTGAGTGAAGGTGATGCGTACCTGTTCTGGCCTCGTTGGCGGCGGTGGCGGTGGCCTTGGCGGCGGTAGCTTTGGAGGCAGTGGCATCGGCGGTGGCGCATTTTGCTTCTTGCCCTTCTCCCGACGCAACCGCTCCTCCTCCTTCTCCTCCACCTCCTCGTCCTCCTCCATCTCGTCCTCGCCCTCGTCCTCGCCCTTGTCCTTGTGCTCGTCCGCTATACTTGGGCGGAAAACATCCTCATCCTCGTCCCCCTCCTCTGCGAGACGCTGCCGCGGCGGAGGAGACTTTCTCTCCTCGCCGTTGGTGTTCGATTCGACGACGGCCATTCGTCCGCGAGTAGCATCATGAGCGGCGTTGACAATCGAAAGCAAGGTGTACAAGAGCCACCAACGCATTTGTACAAGATTTCTCGCTAACTTCCCATGATACATGTACCGGTAATTCACACAAACAAGCAGGCGCTGCACAAGGAGCACGGAGCACAATGGAAGCACAATGTCTCGATGCATGCAGACCTGCACAAACTCACACCTTCACACGCTTTTAGATGCGCGGCGGCCTCCTCGCGTGTCTGACCGTCATTCCACTGCTCCTGCTCATCGCGAATATTACGCAGCAATTTGTTACTCATCAGTCCGCCGTCTCGGCCGCGCCCATCCGACGAGCAAAGCTTTTCCGAGCCGCCTCCACAATTGTAGCAGCAATACCTCCACCGCCACCTTCTCCCACTTCCTCGCAGTCCATGTCGTCGTCGTCAGCGACCATTGCGGCGAATTCGTGCAACGCCACCATGCACATTGAGCTCTGGGGCTCGGTCGTATTGCCGGGCTCTGACAATCCGCAGCCGTCGGCGGAGGCCTGCTGCGCTGCGTGCAGGGCATACGTGCCTGTGATGGATATTGGCGCGGGAGCACAGTGCAACACGTTTGTCTGGCACTTGGACCCGCCGCACGAGTGCTGGCTCAAGAACCAGCAGCCCGACGCGCTCGCGCGCGCGGCCAAGTCGCTTGAGGCTTGGCGCGGCAAGCCGCCGCAGAACCCAAAGCTGCGTTGGGCGAGCGGCGTCGTGCTTGAGAAGAAGGCATGCGCTGACTGCAAGGTGCCACCGTCCTATTATGGTTGCATCGGCAAGGACAAGTGCAACACGACGCGCGCGTGCGGCTCGCCCGCCATCGACGGCTACGCACACGTCGAGCCGAGGTGTTTCGACACGTCACCCACGACGCTGCTGTATCGCGAGGTGCTCAGTGCTGGCACCAGGCTCGTCGGCTACCACGAGGAGGCGGCGGACTATGATGGGCTAGGCGTGCATTGGGGCATCGGGCACAAGCAGGCCACATGGCAGGCGTGCGAGGCCGCGTGCTTTGCACACAAGCCAGCCAAATCCGGCGGACCGTACTCACAGCTCCCGTGCAACGTGTGGACCTGGTGTTCACGCCCTGTGTGCTTCGAGCCGGATGCGCACTCGCACTCGATTGGCGACTGCTGGCTCAAGTTCTCGGAGGAGCCCTGGGCTCCCGAGGTCAACATGAGATCGAAGACGAGCCCGATGCGCCCCGCCTTTATGCAGCGTCATCGGAAGGCGATGGTCGATGGCGTGCCTTGGTGGTCCGGCGCGCTACTGCCTGAGGGGCGCGCTATGACCAACGGGACCTGGGGGCCGAGGGCATACTGGTGAGTGCCTGAGGGACGCGCTATGACCAACGGGACCCGGGGGTCGAGGGCTTCCTGTTAGTGCCTGAGGGGCGCGCTATGACCAACGGGACCTGGGGGCCGAGGGCATACTGGTGAGGATGCCCTCACGCCCCCGTACGGAGAGGTCAGGTCGCTGACAGTGTCTTCATCTTCAGTCATTCATAGGAGTCACATAGAAGTCTCAGCGCGGTACCCGGTAGTAGTAGTAGTAGTAGTAGATATATTGTAGCTATGTGTGTGCAGCTCATCGGGAGCTCTGCAAGCCACGCTCCATTTAAGCGCAACGTGCGCTTACCGGCTCCCTGTCTTTATGCCGGTACCATTGTTTGATGTTTCCCCACAAACGTCCTCACTCGCACACACTCGTTGGAATAAAAGGGCCGCACACGGCCACACGATTGGCGCGCGGCACGCCTCGATCTTCGCTCTTTGCCATTCTCACGGAACTGTGGCTTCACAAGCACGCGGTTCCGTGTGACTCGGCCGCAAGTCCATGCCTGGGAAGCACCGTGGCGCCGCGGAGGAGGACGATGCAAAACCTCCCGAATCCGACGATGATGGTGAGGAAGAGGTCGTGCGAGCAAATCGAACCAACGTGGATGACGACTCGGATGATTTGCCCGAAGAAGAAGTTGACGGGCAGGGCATGACAAGTGCTGCAGAAGGGGCGCAGGCCAACGTGAATGACGACGACTCAGATGATTTGCCAGAAGAAGAAGCCGGCGGGCGTGGTGCGGCAAATGTTGCAGTGGGGATGCAATCAAACGTGGTCGTAGATGACGATGGCTCGGATGGTTTGCCCGAAGATGAAGATGCAGCCGCAACCGTCGTGCAGTCAGCCATACGCTCAAAAAGTGCAAAGAGGGTCACGCAGAAGCTGTTTAAGGAGAAGAAGGCGCAGGTTGCGGCAGCAACTGTGGTGCAGTCCGCGGTCCGTGGAAAGATTGCACAGAAGGTGAAGGCAGGAAAACTGCATGAGAAGCAGGTGAAGGAAGAGCAGGATGCAGCGGCGACTGTCGTGCAGTCAGCTGTGCGAGGCAAAAAGGCCAAAAAGGTCAAGCAGGATCTGTTGAGGGAGAGGGAGGATCAGGATGAGCTGCCACCTGACGATGACGAGCCGCCTCCGGACGACGCGCCACCGGTCAATGGCGTGGCAGGAGCTGCCGATGCAGAGAAAGATGCGCTCCGACCCGGCACAGCAGCGCCGCATGCACGACTGAGAGCTGACGACGACATGCCGCCCGACGACGGCGAGGCCGAGCCGCAGCACCTACTGCAAGCTCATGTAGCAGCGGACACAGGCTCTGCGCAGACACAGGCTCTGCGGGCAGACACTAGCTCTGCGGCTGCACAGACTCCCGCACCGCATGCCGATGACGATGCGCCGCCATCCGACGACGAGCCACCTGATGATGACGAACCGCCTCCTGATGATGAGCCACCGCCTCATGATAACGAACCGCTTGACGACGACGACGAGCCGCCAGACGATGACGAGCCTCCGCCTGATGATGACGAGGTCTTGCCGCAGCAAACCAAAGGGGTGAGTCGGCTTGCACTCTAATCCCCTGCTCGTGCTATTCTGCTCATGCTCATTGTCTGTCCGGCTTTCGTGCCGATTCGCTGTCAGAGCAGTCGGTAGGCGAGCAAGAGAAGGAAGAGCAGGACGCAGCGGCGACTGTCGTGCAATCAGCCGTGCGCGGCAAAATGGCTAAGAAAGGCAAGCCGAGGCTGTCGGAGGAGAACGGGGAGCAAGATGCGGCAGCAACTGTGATACAGACTGCGGTCCGTGGGAAGAAGGCGAAGATGGTGAAGGCAGAGAAGTTCCAGGAGAAGCAGAAGAAGGAAGAGAAGGAGACGGAAGAGCGGGGCGCAGCGGCCACCAAGCTGCAGGCTGTGCATCGCGGTCGGCGCGATCGCCAAGTCCTCCGCGAGCAGGCTGACGCGGCGACTAAGCTGCAAGCCGTGCACCGTGGCCAGCATGCTCGCCACAACTGTGTTGCGCGGTCTGCACCGCAGCCTCTCCTGCATCTCTCTGCCGACGAAGAGCTGACAGCACCTGCTCTTTACGATCGAGCAGAGGAAGTGGCAGAGTTGGCACCGTTGGAATTGGAGGAGGACCCTCTCGAAGCATTGTTGCTTGGCGAGGGCACGCGACGGGTCGAGGTCTGCAGGTCTTCTGGCACTTCATTAGGTCTTCGCATCGCGTCAGACAAGGAGCTCGACAAGAGACGTTTATGGGGATTGCCCGAGATCCGACTGCCAGACAAGCCCGGACAGGCCCCGTTCCGTCAGAGGCCAGTAGTTGCTTGGGTCGACCCGCAGGGCGGAGCAGCACGAGCGGGCCTCGAACTCGACGATGTCGTTCTCGCTATCAACGGCCATCTGAATCCATCGAGCGTCGACTTTGGCGACCTCATCGGGACGGGTGGGACGAGCACTTTTATCGTGCAACCGGTCGCACACTTGCTGAGCGTGGTCTCGATGAGCAAACAGTCACCGCTGAAAGCCAAGGGGTCGACCGCAAGACCTGGCGAGAGACAGATGAGTCAGGGCGATGTGCTCTCGGAGCTGACTACAGCGGTTGTCTGGGTGCCGGTTCCTCGCGTCTTGACGACTACCGCCCTCACGCCTCGAGGTATGAAGTCTTCGATTCAGCTACACAAGGAGCTGAAGGACGTCAGCATATCCATGTCCAAGATGATAACTCGCGTGAAACAGGCTCTCGCCGTGGTACGTGGGACGCAACAAGAGTTACTCGCATCAGTCGAGTCGTGCCGGAAGAATCTGGAACAGAACCCGAGCCTGCGCCTGCTGCCGACCGCCCCAGATGCCTTGGAGGAGGCGAGAGACGAAGTTCGAAAAGATGTCATCCGGGAGACCTACATTGGGCGTTACGGTGTCGAGCCCTCCGAGGCGACACTCAAGCAAGAATTCAAGTTGGAAGTGAGCAAGGTGGCGCGCCGTCGTGCGGAAGCCAATAAGCCCATCCTCCTTGCAATGGCTGAGCTTGAAGAGATTGCGAGCTCGGGGGCGCAGACGCTCGGGGCGCAGGAAGAAACGTTGCTCCACTTTCTGACGATTGCCCTTCCTCAAAGGGTTCAGGAGCTCGACGGGCACTGCAGTGCACGCCATCAGGTCGTGCAGACTAAAGACCGCTTCACTGTCAGCCATCTCGAGGACCACGCTACGCACGAGTGCTTACGCCTGGCAGTGGAGCAAGAGGACTCGGCTCGAGCAGCCGTCACCGAGGCACTCAAGATTGTGCGACGGGAGCGCTCGGCCCTTGAAGTGTGCAAGGCAGACTTGCAGCGAGCCATGCAGGAGAAAGGCAGGATGCTCGCAAGGCATCGCGTGAACAACCTGCGAGGCACTACATTTACCGCGTGGAACTCTGAGGAAATAAAGAATATGACGCGGCGCTCGAGGTTGTTGCAATGACGTGGAGGCAGATTGGGGATGCCACCTGTGATTGTCACGTTTGACACCTCACCTGTCACCTCGCTGGATGTCCACAAAACTATACGAGTTAGTAACGGTTAGCGCACGGCATTAGAAGTTGCAGTTACAGTACGTCATCGTTGAAGCTTTTGGCGTCTCGTGGACGCCTCTATTGAGGGACGGCTCGTGCTCGCGGCTGGCTCGGTCGGTGTTGACACTCGCGGTTGAAGCTAGTAATCTATTTCGCGAATTTGAATGATTTCCCAAAGCGCAGAGGGCGACGCCGTTACACTCGGGGGTATACCGGAAGGTGGACGGGTTTGCACAGGACAAAGGGTTGATGCACAGGCCTTAGGCTTAGCGGCTAGCGCACAGAAGCTAGTACGGCGCCTATTCTTCCCCCACGCGCCACGCCCCGCCGTGTAACGGCCTGTGTTACCACGGATTGTGTCGGCCACACCTCCGTCCATAGTGATAGCGGCTCCTGTGTTTAGGGGACGGCTGTGTTGAACAGCATTTCGCGACTGTGTTTCACAGCAGCACGAGCGCGCGACTTGACAGAAATGACTTGACGTGCCCAGGCTCGTGCGACGGAAGGAAGTGTGAGATGGAGTCCCAGACGCAGCCGTCGCAGAGAGCACGGTACTCGATCCGTGAGAGGACGGTACTCGATGCGGCTGATCTGCGACAAGTCCCAGCGATAGGTGCGAGGGCAATCGGTCGGCGGCTTTCGATTCTTTGGGCCGGCTGCTCGCGACCGACGTGGTTTTCGGGGACTGTTCGTGACTTTTCGTCGCCTCTGCACTTTGTCAAGTATGACGACGGAGACGTTAAGTGGCACAACCTTCGCCATGAGGAAGTTCTCGGGCAGCTCATTTGGCTCGACACCACAAGCAGTGGGCAGATGATCGCGGAGACAGAGGAGGAGGCCGGGGAGGAGCAGGCCGCAAGGCAGCCGTGTGGGTACTGCACTCGCACGTTCGGCAACTATGGCGCGCTCGCGAGACATGTGGGCGCGTGCAAGCAGCGGCCGGCAGAGAAAGAGGAGCAGGAAGAGGACGAGGAGGACGGGGTAGAGGATGATGATGATGAAGATGATGATGAGCCGGAGGAGGAGGAGGACGACGGAGTAGAAGATGATGAAATGGAGGACGAGGGCGCAGACGAGCCCGAGCGACGGGTGGAGCAGGGTCCATGGGAAGATGAAGAGGAGATCTTTTGGAGGAAGCTCGAGAAAGCCACCGCTTCAGAGAGCATGATCTCAGGGGAGCACGCAGCGCTCGTCGAGCGGCTCCAAGTGCACATGAGTGCACATGGCCTCTCCCAGGTCAGGCTGAGCACGCATCTGCGCCTCTCGAGCAGCGGCTCTCTCTCGAGCTGGCTCTCTACGAACCCCAGCCAGTCGCTCAGCACACGAGCTGCCATCGACCACGCCGTGCGGGCGTACCTGAGTGGCGGGCCGCCCGAGGAGGAGGCGGCCTTGTGCTACGCGAGGCACGCTCGAGCAGAGCGAGCGACGGCTGAGGCGGCCGGGGCGGAGGTCGCAGTGCCGCAGCCGCTTACGGCGGACGAGGCCAGGGCGGCGGCGGCAGCCGAGGGGCTCGAGCTTGTGCCGTCGTCGAGAAGTGAGACGGGCTTCAAGGGCGTGTACAAGAGTGGAGCCAAGTACGAGGCGAGCCTCACGGAGAATCGCAAGACGCGCCAACTCGGAAGGTTTGCGACGCCGGAGGAGGCGGCCTTGTGCTACGCGAGGCACGCTCGAGCAGAGCGAGCGACGGCTGAGGCGGCCGGGGCGGAGGTCGCAGTGCCGCAGCCGCTTACGGCGGACGAGGCCAGGGCGGCGGCGGCAGCCGAGGGGCTCGAGCTTGTGCCGTCGTCGAGAAGTGAGACGGGCTTCAAGGGCGTGTACAAGAGTGGAGCCAAGTACGAGGCGAAATTCACGGAGAATGGCACGCAGCTCTACATTGGCACCTTCGCGACGCCGGAGGAGGCGGCCTTGTGCTGCGCGAGGCACGCTGGGTTAGAGCGAGCGGCGGCTGAGGCGGCAGAGGCAACGCTCATGCTGGGCGGAGCGACACGTACCATCTCGGAGGTCGAGTCAATGCTTCACAAGCCGAGCAGCCGCGATGCGCAAGAGGTGGTTGTCGGGCCACGGCGACTGACTGGCCATTCTTCTCTCGAGGAGGACCAGATGGAGGAGAAGATGGAGCAGGACAGTGGCAAGGTCTGGGTTCAGCTCAACTTGGCACCAGCGGCCGATGGATGCCTCACGGCCATGCTGCAAGTCCGCGCCGCCGCGCACGCTATCAGTGCCGATGCAAGCGGCGCAGGTACGACGGCCAAAGGGAAGCCCAAGTTCAAGGTTGGTGATCGAGTGCAGTCAAGGCTGGCGAACGGTCAAGTTTGGCGATGGTATCTTGGCACGATCACGAGCTATCATGGGTACTTCAACCAGGCCGTTGGCATCGACTGCGATTTCAAACACGTCTACGCGATCATGTTCGATCATGGCGAGAGCGAGGAATACGTTATTGAGGCGCTCATCCGACACCCACGGGCAGTCGCAGCTCGCTCGCCTCCAGCAATGAGCTTCGCGGCGGCGGCAGCGGGGGCTGCCGCGGCCGCATCTTGCACTGACGCCGCGGCGAGCTCCAGCGCGCCATCGCACCCAAGCGGTGCGGGACCCAACGGTGCAACAAAGTCCACAGAGCGAGCTGCTGCGGACATGGCGGTGCGTACCAAGCCTCCACCAGGCTGGAGGACGGCACCCGCAGCTGATGTCGCCGCACCTCGCTTGAGCGCGCGGCAGGCCCGAGCTCCTGCACGGCTCGATCCCGCGGAGGAGCAGGAGCGCTCGCGACAGCGCGCGAGCGGCTCCGCGGTGGGCAAACGGAGGGCCGACGAGTATGCCGTACAGAGAATCATCGAGGAGCAGGTGTCAGCACGGCCTCGAACCGTCATCGCGTTCGAACCTTGGGCCATCAGTTCTCCCCCCTAGTCCTGTCTCCGCCTTTCTGCACCGGCCCTGAGGATCCCGATCGACTCCCGGCTATGGCAGATGCGTCCGAGTAAGAACGACCCTTCTCGCCTCTATCCTTGGTTTCGGATTCGGTGGGCCAACTTCGGACCAGAAGCCGATACTTGGGAGCGCTTGTATCGTGTGCCCCCCAAGCTCGTTGCTCACTTTCGGCTTCGGCAGGCGGACATGCGCGCCAAGTTGGACGCAGCGGCGGCGGCGGAGCAAGCGCGGATGATCCGGGTCGCACCTCCCCCGCTCGTCACCTTACGACTGGAGCCGCAGGAGCTGCAGGAGCCTGGGCTGGTGCCGTCGTCTTCAATGGTACGTCTCAATGCTCTGGAGCATCTGCACAGCAGCGTACCAGTGCACAACGACGCGCAGCCATCGTCTACGCCGCTTGTTAGCACGCAGCCGCCAGCCCCGCCACTGGCGAGCTCTCAACCGCTCCTCACCCCACTCTCTAATCACATGCAGGGTAGCTTGATTTTGGAGGGCGGCGCTGATGCGGCTCTGGATGCCGCAGAATTGTTAACGCTCAACAATGGCCACGACGCGTGGAGATTCGGCGCCGCCGCGCGCGAGGTGATTCAGGGGCGACCCTCTACAGCGAGCGCCTCAACGTCGTCCGGAGATGCGACTTCACTTTCGGCGGCGCCACCTTTGTTTGTTGTCGAGCTTGAGGGCCTCATCGAACGTCATAGCCTCCCTAAGCACGGCTTGACTCTCGAGCGCATTGTAAGCCTCGTCAAGCAGCTTGCGCTGCACGAACCACCGCCGCATGCTGTCGACTTCCTCACAAAGCCGATGGATGCGACGCTCGTGCACAACCTGAAGCTGCTCTTGAGGACGCCGAAGCTGTCGTCCAACTTCGTCGCGCTGGCTGTCGAGGTGGCGCGTGCGCCATCGCTCAACTTCCAGGTGGCATGCATCCGGCATGGCGCCAAGCCGGGTCCCCACCTCTTCGATGCAAGAGCGATGGCACTTGCGAGGGGGCGTGTCGAGCCTGTGGCTCGCGAGCTGCTTGAGCGACGGCTGCTCGATCTCGACCACTCGACCCCTATCGATGTCAAGGTCGCGCCGGCCCACTCCATGGCCGCCGAAGTGCTCCTTGCGCATAGCGGTGACGTTGACGCGGCGGTCGCACACCTTGAGGCTCAGGGAGATGACAACGAAGGTCTCGACGAGGACAAAGGAGGCGACGATGACAAAGATGATGAGGCGGTCGCCATTGACAAAAGTGTGGAGGACCGCTCGTATGCGCATGCTCCTCATCACGACGAGGTCAGGGCGATCGCGGCATCCGACGGGTCGGAGCAGGTGCCGTTGTCGAGCTATGAGACGGGTTCGACCTCGAGGGGCGTCAGCATGAGTCACGGCCAGTATCAGGCGAATGTCCCGGAGGATGACAAGACGCGCGACGTCAACTGTTACGCGCCTCTGCTGAACTTTGTGCCGAACCCATTCCTGTCCGGGGATGAGTTCGGAGCGAAAGCGGTTCGGAGCCTTGTCGACCTGCCAGCCACCCCTGCCGCAGGAAGCTATGTGCAGCTGGACGGCGTGCGGTGCAAGGTGCAGCACGTGAGCTCCAAAGGTGAGCTCGATCTCAAGGGCGACGACGGGGCCGTGCACTGCGGCGTTGAGCCAGCAAGGGTGGTGAACATCGACGCCCAAGTGTGGCAAGTGAGTTGCATCAATTGTGGCCGGGGAAAGAGAGGACGCCCAAGTCACGCCTCCCTGAACGGCTCTCGCCCGACTGTCGACTGGAAGTGCCAAGGCTGCCAGCTGGAGGAGGTAGCCGAAGGCCGCCCTATTTCATCCTTACCCAATGCGATGCACATTGGAGCGGCTTTGGTGGCGGCGGAGGCGGCTGTGACGAGGCAGAGTGGTCGGTGTGACCTGACAGAGCTCGTGGTTGCGGATCTAAGTCGTAGTCAACCTGCGCCGTCGGCGGCGACGAATGTGGCACGGTCAGCCGATGTTCGTAAGGAGAACAGCTCGGTGGTTGCAGCAGCAATGGCGGCGGCTTTGCAAGATAGAGCCTCGGCCTCTTCAGTCTCCAGTCTCCAGTCTCCATTTTCTGCCATGGTGCAAACACATGTCTCCAGTCCTAGCTTGTCCACCCTCTGGGCAAGAGAGGCCAATTGTGCTCGACTTCCAGCTGCAAGGGAGGCCACTCTATCGGGAGCGCAGGCGGTGGCGACGCCAATTGTGCTCGACTTCCAGTTCCGAAGCGGTGGCGACGTCACAGCGCCTATGCCACACGATGCTGCTGATCTGGAAGAGACCGTTGATGGTGTCAAGCTGGTCCGAAGCAGGAACTCTGCCACAGGCTACAAGGGTGTCTACTTCATGCAGAGCGCCGCCCGACACGGCGCTCGCGACGAGAGCTCCGAAAGCCATGCGCAAGGGGGGCGCTCAATCTTCCATGCGCGAGGTGTCGAGGGGCCCCCGTCGGGGTGGGACACGGCAACGCACGGTGTATGGCACGGCGAGTCCAGGTTTCTGGGCTACTGTACGTGATCCACTGACTCTAACTGACCCTCCTCGCTTTCTGCTGGCTGCGCCACTTGCGCACGAGCGCCGCCGGCGCCTGGCCTTGAACTCTCGATGCTTCACGAGCGCTGCCGGCTGCCCATACAACTCTCGCTGCTGCTTGAAGAGTGCTGACGACTGCCCTTTCGAATCTCGCTGCTCCAGATCCAACGGCGCAACTTGCGGCCACCGCGGTGGCCAAGCATGCCATCTCAGCGCGCGAGTGGTGCGAATGGTGCTGGGCTCGGCAGGACGCACACGAATCCTCGGAGGAGGAGATCGCAAAGCGGCAGAAACGGGAAGCGATGGCGGCGGCACGTCAGGCTAAGGCAGAGGCCAAGGAGGCTGCCAGCGCGGCGCGGACCGTTAAGATTGAGGCGGCCATTCCAAAGATTGTGCAGCAGCTTGTGAGACGCGAGTTGAACTTCGTCAGCCTTTCCCGGCCACACCGGTCAATCCTTGTCCGCTGGTGTGGCGGGAAAGCGAGGACGCAACCGAGGGCTGAGGACGAGGAGGCGATGGCGATTTCGTGGGAGGCGCTACGCCCCTCCGTAGCGGTACTGAAGGCAATGGCGGCCGAGGTGGAGGCCGCCGAGGTCGAAGCGGCAAGCAAGGGCGAGGAAGGTGAGGAGGACGAAGAAGACGCAGAGGAGGAGGACGGCGAGGAGGAGGCTGACGATGCGGACGAGGGGCTCATTGGAGTTGCCGTGGGCGATACGCTCCAGGTGGAGTGGCGTGGTGAGTGGTTTCCCGTCCGCGTGACGGCCCTGGATGGTGAGGGTCACGAGCGCTTGCTCAAGATCCATTACATTGGTTGGTCGAAGCATCACGATGAGTGGCTTGGGGTGGCTGACGAGAGGCTGAAGCAAGAGGAGTCGGTGATTGCGATGGCCTTGACTCAAGGGTCAAGAGGTGCACTCAAGGCAAAGGCATCGGCCCCGCCCGAGGCAGTGCCTCTCACAAAGCGGCAGAGAGCCCTGCGTGGAGCTGATCTCGAGGCCTTCGGCTCGTCTTCGGCTCGAGGCCGTCTTCAGTGCTGTGGCAAGACCATTCGAGGTGTGACGCCATGGGAATGCTCGACTTGCGGACATTTCTTCCACGTGCAGTGCGACGGCGACGCTCAGCCAAAGCCGACAAGCCGAGTCGTGGTGTGCAGGGATTGCCTCGCCGCTTGTGGTGTGGTGGCAGGTCCCGCGCTCCGCAGCTCGCGTCTTCAGCAGACTGATCGTGATGGACCACTTTTGCTCGAGTACCACGCTTCCCCCTCCGCGTCCACCCCCTCCGCGTCAGTCCCCTCCGCGTCCACCCCCTCCGCGTCCACCCTCTCCGCCTCCGTTGCGGATGGCAGGCGTGTTGAGCAGCCGTCGTCAGTGATCAGCGGGCCGCCGCTGCCGCGCTCGTCTGTGGATGGTCCTAGTGCCGCCCTCGGTTGGCGATCGAGGCTCAGCGAGAAGCTGCGGCACATGCGCGAGGAGGCTGAGCTAGCGAAGGCGGCATTGGTGGAGGCTGAGCCGGCGAAGGCGGCATTGGTGGAGGCTGAGGCAGCGAAGGCGGCATTGGCGGAGGCTGAGGCAGCGAGGGCGGCATTGGCGGAGGCTGAGGCAGCGAGGGCGGCATTGGTGGAGGCTGAGGCAGCGAGGGCGGCATTGGCGGAGGCGGCATCGGCAGAGGCTGCACGGGCGGCGACCAAGGCGGCGGCCACGGCAGCGGCTGAGTCGTCGGCGGCGGCAGAGGCGGATGTGGCCGAGGAGAAGGATGCGGCGGAGGCAGACGTGGCTGTGGCTGTGGCTGTGGAAGACATGGCTGTGGAAGATGTGGCTATGGAAGACATGGCCGTGGAAGCCATGGCAGAGGCTGACGTGGCTACTCAGGCAGCAGCTGTGGAAGACATTGAGATGGCTGAGTGCCGTCCGTGTGATGGCGACGCTGCCAAACAGGCGAGAATCGAAGCTGGCACCGCCGCTGCCACTACCGATCCTGCCGCCGTCGCCATCGATCCGCTGGATGCCGCCCTGACCGCAGCTACGACCGCGCGTATCGCGACTCATGCCATTGCCGACGCTGCAGTCAGAGAGTACGACAGGTTTCGGAACCAACATGAAGCGGCCGTGGTGTTGTACAAGGCAGCCCTGCATGCGTACGGCAACGACGTCACCAGTGCAACGGTTGGCCTCGATGTGGGCGTCACGGGGTTGAGCGCACAAGAGCACGGCACACTGACCGCATCGTACAAGCGCCTCACCGCAGTGCATGAGGCCTTAAGGAAGCACGCTGAGGTCGCTCGGGGCAAGCGCGTCACAGCCATCCATGCGTTTCATCAACTCCAGGCGCACCACGCGGCTCTGATGGTGGCTTACAACCCAATCTTGGCGCGCTACGAGGCGCAGCAGACGCGGGTGAAGAAGACGCATGCGATCGCCATGCGTGCGTGGCAGCAGCGGCAGGTACCCAGCTGCCCCGCTTGTGCTTGGGCGGCCGATGGGGGAGCGGCCGAGGCGGCGGCGAAGCAAGCAAGGGTCCGGGAAGGGCCTTCACCGGAAGTGCCGGCAGAGGCGGTAATGGAGGCGATGGCGGAGGTGGTCGATGCTCAACTCGCCACCACCGAAGGCCTTGCTGCAGACGCGGCGTATGGCAGCCAGGTGGAGGTGGACGCCAACGGTGTGGCAGAGTCGGCGGATGGCGGTCGTTACACGCCGCGCCTGCGCAATGCGTGCGATCTTTGTCACGAGAACCATCTGAAGTGCACCATAGGAGACTTTCCCAGCTTCCACGACCCTGCCATCCAGGCGGTGGCAGAGCAATACGGGGATGCAGTGGACGCTGCGGAAGCGGCGCCAGCCGTTGCAAGCGCATGCACCTCGGCCTCGTCGCACCTGCCCGCATGCACCTTGGCCTCGTCGCACCTGCCCGCCAACCTGTCCGCGACCAGTGCCGCCGCCGCGAGCAATGCCGGCGGGTCGAGGCCCATCGCGCTGGTGGCCAGTGCAGGTGGACCGCCAGTGCTCGATACGACGCCAGTGCTCGGGCTGCGGGTCGCTGGCCCATCGAGCGCCGTATTGGGCTCGAACTTATGGGCCCAATACGGCGCGACGTCGCGGGGGCAGGCGCACATTATCGGCATAGGCCGGCGGCCGTTGGTCAAGTATGCATGCTATCAATGCAAGCACAAGTGGGAAGCGGTGCCGCCTGAGGCGTTCAGCGAGCCGCCGCCGCACCTTCCGAAGCTTAGGCCGCGCCCCGCACCACCGCCGCTGCTGCCCCACTGTGGGGCTGGGGGAATGCCCGGATGGGCAAGTGCGCAGGTTCCGCCGCTCCCACCCGCACCAGCGCCGCCCCCCTCCCGAGTACCGCGATGGCTCTCCTCCGCAGTCCTTACACACTCAAAGGAGCACAGCACGTCGACAAGCGACGAGCGCGAGGCTCGGTGCTCGATGCTCGAGGTCCCATTCGACACCTTCCATATTCGGCTCCAGGGCCAGCGCGGCCTCTGCTTGCGCTTCCGCCCCCCGGCCGCATCGAGCGCGCCGCCCAGTAAGAAGCTCAAGGTCATCCGCGCGCCTAAGAACCGCGACGAGGAACGGGTCATGCTCGCACGCGCGCTTTCGGCCTCCGCCGCTGAGGCGCGCGGCACTATCGAGGCGGCGGAGGGCGTTGCGGCCCAGAGGGTTTGGCATCCTCCCTCGAGGCATCCGAAGCCCGATCGGCCACCACCGCCGACAGACCTGGAGCTCGCCAACTTGCCGGCCAGCCTGTGCCATCGCTACCAGCAAGGTAAGTGCCACAAAGGGCGAAGCTGCAAGTGGCAGCATGAGATGTGGGCCAAGCCGGTGGATCAAGTGTTCTGCCCGGGCGCGCCCACCGACGTGCCCCCCGACGAATCGTGTCAGGTCTGCGCCGGCACGCATGATGAGCACCTGCTCCTGCTGTGCGACGGCTGTGATAAGGGGTACCACACGAGCTGCCTCACGCCGCCGCTGCTCGCTATCCCGGAGGGCGAATGGCTCTGCCCAACATGCGTCGCTCAATCCTCACAGTCGGTCGGGGTGGCGGCGGCGCTGGGGGGTCAGCTAGCGGCCGCGGCGGCTTTGGTGGGCGAGCATCAGGCGGCGGTTTCGCGCTTCGCGGCGGCCATCAGCGGTCATCGGCGGTCATCAGCGGCGGCGGCGAGCGCTCAGTGGATGAGCTCCTCGGACGACGAGGGGGGCGAGGGCGAAGAGGGGGGCTCCGCACCGCGCCGTACCGAGCGCTGCATGATCTGGGGCTGCAAGCGTCAGCTCCTCTTGTGCCACGGCGTCAAGACCGATGCGCTCGATTTGACAGGCTGTGCAGAGCATGCTCACGTTCTGTGCGCGCCGTGTCTTGGCCGTTGGTGGGACGCACAGAACCGTCTACGTGCGGAGAAGGACCTCGAGCTGCGCCTCAGGCGCACCTGCCCGGTGTGCCGCTGCGAGCTCAGGCGCACCGGTGGCGAGATGCGTGCCGATTCGCAGAGCTTCTATTTGGGGCTGCAGAAGCTGCAATGGTCGTGGGCTGAGCCCGCGCCCGTCACGGCGCCGTCGGTGCTTTTATGTGGGGCTGCAGAAGCTGCAAAAGTCATGGGCTGAGCGCGCGCGCGCGCCCGTCACGGCGCCGTGCTGCCCACGCACCACTTTCACACACGCCAGGGGGGGGCCGTTGGTCCGCGTCTTTGACGCCGGTGAACGCACAGCTTGCTCGTGCTGTAGCTGTCGGATCGGGGTAATTAACTGTCTCAATTCCTTCGACTTTGCATGCTTTCTTTCCAAGTTTGACGCGGCGTTTTTTTCTGATCCACCATTTTACGACTCAGATCTCAGTGTTACATGTACAATGACGTCGCAGCGCGGTGACGGTACCGCCGGCGTCGGATTGCAATCAGCAGCGCTGCCTCGTTGCGGCCAAGCTTATCACGAAACTCGAAAGCGCAGCGCGTGATGATTTCGCAGGAGCCAACTCTGAGGGCATCCTCTCAACATCTTCAAGTCCAGCTGCGCACTCCTAGTCGTGTTGCTGACTTCTCTCTGCACGTCGATGCCAATGCGCCAAGGGTGTGCGGCGTTCGGGGAGAGTCGATCGACTATGCGGGCACACGCAAGTTTGCTCACAACCATCCGCGCACGCGCCACTATGTGCAGTGGTGCGCGTCCTCGACGGGCCCACTCGCTCCGAGCTTACGGCCCACACCGAGCTCGTATGCCATTCGGCAGAGCGAGTACCTGTCATCTCCACGAGGCATGATCTACGATGGGCACCGCGCTCGCGCTGATGCTCGCGTCGCCACTTTCGACGCCAGTTCACCGGTCACCTCACCGGCGCGTGCCAGTACATGTACGCGCCCGCCCTCGGAGACGCCCGGTACGTGCTCGCGCGGGCCGAACATGCCACGCTTCCAGCTGTTCGATCCAAGAGCTCTCTCGTGGGATGCTCCCGCTCTACGATACATGCCGCCCACTGGCCCAACTAGCGAGGAGATGTCAAGCAAGGAGCCCCCGGCATGCGAGTCTGCGCGGACGTCAACATGCTTTCGAGTCCCGAGAGCGAGACTCGAATCGCCACGCCGTCAAGTGGCCCTGCAAAACTGCGGTGCGAATGGGGCACGGGTCGCGGAGATGGCGGTGGCGTGGGGACTCGTTAAGGGCCTCGTGGGGCCATCCGCGGAGGGCTAGGGATCATCGCGGAGGCCGACCCGCGATTTTAACTCGCGATTCCCGCCGCGCCGGGGAGCGGGAGCCGAGCGAACATTCTTGCTTGAGGCGTTCACGATGATCGAGATGCGCGGGTACCGGGGAAGGTGTGCAGACGTGTGTCCGTGAACGTTAGAACGATGTGAACTCAAAATCTCCGCGGTCCATTTTACAGCCGTTTCACTCCGAGTTTCGGCAATTGATTTTCGGAACTTCGGACTGCCGCTTTACCCCAGTTAAGCGGCCGTGAACTCAACGTGTGTTCCCCCTCGCAATGGGCGCGGAGCAGAGCACACAGATGGACACGACACGCGCGGTAGCTGCCGGCGCCACTGCGTATAAGAATACTCATGAGGAAATGCCGAAGACTGTGCAAGAATTGACAGACGCACAGCTTGGCGAGCTGGTGGCGAGCACGATGGACTTCTGCACCAGCCATTATGGGAATATCCCAACGAATCCGGAGCTCATCAAGATGGCGCAGAAGGCACTGGAGAGCCTGAACATCAAGGGCGAACTCAAGGATCGGGAGAAAGACATTGCAAGGATCGTTGACATGATGCTTGAAGATGTGGAAACTGCTTGAGGGGGACGAATGGCGCGGCTTTTCGGACAGTGTGCTTTCGCCCTGAGTGTGCTTTCGCGAATGTACAGTGCAAGGGGTGGTGATACGCTTCGTGTTGGGCCTGCAACCTGCGAATACGCTCGAACCGGGCGCAGCACGCGCAGGCGAATGCACACGCCGCAGGCGGAGCCAACCGGGAACGCCCGGTTGGCTCGTGGGCTACCCAGATTGATACTACAACGTATGATTGGATTACACAACTGCATGTGTGCTATTCGGCACCTGCGATGAGTACCGCATGGATACCAAATAAGTACATAATAGAGTAGAATGGCTCGTGCGTAGTGCTTAGTAACCAAGATAAAACCAAGATTTTGGATAGTGCGTATAGAACCACCAAGATAGTAACACCGCACGACCTCACGTCACTCTGTTCGACGCGCATAATTCAATCGGTAGCCACCGTCCGGATGCCTCGTCAGTCGTGGCCCGTCACCAAACTCGTTGGTGACGTTGCCCCTAAACGCCTGATCGACATAGCCTTGAGAATTCACTGGCATCAACGGCTGGCGCTCTTCGTCGGCTGCAACGCCCTTCCCTCCTTCGTATCTCAGGGGCCAGAAGCGCCGAATGCCGTGCCTCGCCTCATCAGCATCACTTATCGTCGGCTGCGACGTCTGCTGTGCCTGAGGGGTTTGATGCCCCTCCTGACCCTGCTGAGGTGGCTGCGGCGGCTGCTGCTCCGAAATGGTCGGGGTTCCCTCTTGGCGGTTGTAGAGATACACCGCACAGGCCACCACCATTGCCGAGAGAAGCAGCTGCGGCGTGAACTCCGCGCCTAGCAGCACGTTCTCAAGACCCAGGGTCAGGAGCATCGCCGCTGCATGCGCAAAGACGCGCACGATGTTGTCCGTGTACTTGAGCACGGCTGAGATGGCGAGACCGTTGAGCGCGTTGTTGGCAACCAGGGCCCACACGACTGGCGTGTACCCTCGCAGCAGCTCTCCGGAGAGCACCCGTGCGCCGTCTGCGCCGAGGAGCGTCAGAGAGTTGAACCCGATCCCCCACAGGTAGAGCAGCATGTTCTGTAGGTGGATCGAGTGCGTCGCGTGCTCGCCGTCCTTCATCAAACGCTCGGAGTGCACGCCACCCAAGGCTGAGAGCAAGCAGGTGAGTACAGCGCAGGCCAGGCCAACAGCGGTGGAATCAGTGCGGGCCGTGGCATCGCATACGCCGCCGCTGAGCTGTGAGATGGCTGTGCCGCACGCAAGCAGCACAATCGCGAGAGATTGCACGTCGGTCAGTGGCCGTTTGAGCATGACGCGGAAGAGGAGCCCCGTGAAGACCGTCTTGAGCGACGAGAGGATTTGGAAGGTTGTCGAGTTCACGTAGGCGAGGATCACAAAGACGAGGTTGTTGTTGACAAAGTAGATGGCCGCCGGCGTCGCAAATTGCATCAGATGGCCACACGTTATGCGCTGGTGCGTGCGCACTGAAGGTGGCAGCCGCAGATACATTACGAGAGAGAGTGCCATCTTCGAGAGCTCGGCGAGCAGCGTCACGCTCACTTGCAGGTACTCGTAGCGACCCTCGACCTTGCTGGCCGACGTTATGATGGGCTGAAGCGTCATCAGCACGGTCGCCGCGGCCACATACTTGGCAAACTGCGGATCGAATGGCATTATGTCGGCCGAGCACGATGAGAGCCGACGTTCAGGGGTGGCGTCCAACTCTGCATGTATGAAAAGGGAATGCGCATGAATGCGGACTTCCTCCCACACAGCCGTTTCACACAGAACTGCACGCGGTCGGAAAGACATCGTGAATCCGGCTTTTAACGATCACGCTCGTGGTGGCTTTCACTATCTCTGTCAAGGTGCGTGGAAGGCGCCGTGATCCGACCTCCACGACCTCGTTTTCGGGGACGGATGCACGAGTCGCCGCGGCGAGATCTCGTGAAGCGCATCGCGACACAAAACCAGGGACCATGCAAGCACAGAGAGTGAAACAGGACCAGCAGGAAGGACTCCATCGACAATGCGTGTCATCGGGTCCGCCATCATGGTTGCACAGAACTTCTAACCGGCAACTCCCTCTCCCTCTCACGTGCTGTCTACTTCTTGCCTTCATTCTGAAGCGCCTGCTTGGCGCGCGCGAGGCCAGTTTTGCTCTCAGCGAGCAGGAAGCCACCAAAGTCCATCTCGGTCGCCGAGCCGCACGGCGCCTTTAGCGCCTTTTCGAAGTATTTGGCCGCCTTCTGGAACTCGCCCAACTGGAAGGCATTCACACCGACATAGTACAGGTTGCGGCGCGTTGGTGCGATCGAAGCGGCCTCGCCGAGGAGCTTCTTGGCAAGCTGCTTGTTGCCGACGGGCCAGGGCGCGACATTGTACAGGCCACCCAGGAAGACGAGCCCCACCGCGCCGTCCCACTTTGGGTACTTGCGCAGCTCGTTGGCCACGCGCTTGTACTCCTTGGCAGTGCCCGAGAGCGCTTGCTTGACGATCCCCTTCGCCGAGCAGCTGAACATGAAGCTGTCCGCGTAGACCGCGAGCGCCTTGACATCGCCCGGCCGGGCCTCGTACGCCTTCTTCGCCAGCGGCAGCGCCTCATCGCCCAGCGACTTCCAGACGCGCTTGTTTGCCGGCGTGTCGAGGGAGCCATCGATGACCAGTGCGTTAGCATTGGTCTTGATGCGCATCACCGCGTTCAGGGCGTCGGCGAGCTCCATCGCAGTCTCGATGTTCCCTGGCTCTTTTTTGAGTGCACTACGCAGCAGACCCACCGCCTTCTCGCACTTGTCCAGGCCACGCTGCTTCATGAGCGCCACGGCCTTCTCCCGGTCCGGGTCCTTCTTCGGGGCAGCGGCAGCCTCCTTGATGCCTTCGCTCTTCTTGGCCAACCACGACTTGAAGGAAGGCACGCTGGGAGACGGCTCGACGGCGCCGCCGCGCAGCCGCCGAACTGGCGGCTGTGTCAGCGTTCGCCTTCCCTGAAGGAGCCAGCTCGGAAGGCCAGAGCGGTCCTCCTCGCAGCGTCCAGGTGCGGCCATGGGCGAGATGGCCAGCCGCGCGGACGCTGCTAATGCAAGAGCCGACGAAAGGAGCACTACATGTAGTCGCGACATCGGCGCCACTCGGACGGTCCCGATGTTGCGATCTGGATCTCCGATTTGATATGAAAGAATCCCCAAGTTTGCGAGCTGAGTTTCTTCACAGTCATGTCTTCACAGTCGGGACGGCTCCGCTCCCCTCGTCAACACAAGTACTGAGTACTCGTTCTCAGACGGGCTACTCAATGCGGGAGTGTCTGTAGCTCTGTACAGATGTGAGTGCAAGATGTGACGGATGTCGCGTGTTGCACGATCGTCGCGCGAGCGGAGCAGGGCGAGCCGGAGCCGTCCCTTGAAAGACACGATGGTGGACGATGGTGGGTGTGGTGAGCGCGGGACCGCGACGAAACTGACTGACTGACTGACTGATGATGCGTCCTGTGTACAGACCCTCCAAACGATCCTCCCTGGTACGCTTTGCCTTTGGATGCCGACCTGCTCGCTCTCTCATGATGGCGAGGACAACGCGACCCCCTGCAGCGCGCGCGTCGCTCCGGTACATGTAACGCAGACGGTGTGTGTGCCCGAGTGGTCGTAAGCCAGTGGCGAGTGGGATGAGCTGCTACTCGCCAAAGAGCCCCCAATCCTTGACATCGAGGCTCCCAATGACCATTTCGAGCAACTCCGCGTCCGCACGCGTCTCCTCCTCATTCACTCCCGTCGCCGACTGCGGCGCTGATGGGGCGGGCATGGAGACCGCAGCGGCCAGCTGCCGGTTGATGCTGACGAGGATGTCTGTCTTTTGAGTCGCGAGTCGCAGGACGACTAAACTCACATGCAGTGCGGCCGACGTTCCAGCAGGAAGCAGCCGGCCGCCATTGCGCCCGTCGCGAGGCAAATGCTGAATGCCGTGAACAACATAGGCAGGAGTCGCCTGCAGCGTCGGCTGCAGCGCATCGGCTGGCAGCTGCGCACTGTAGAGCACAGAGTCTGCCAGCGCATCATTGCCGTTAGCCAGCTCATGGAAGTGGACCTCACCGCTCTGTGCGTCGGCGCACTCGGCGCGCTCCAGTATCTCGATGACGACGGAACGCTCGGCACCATCAGGCTCCAGCCACACCTCTTGGTTATCGGGCACCGGGCGCGCATCGCTCGCGTCCATCCAACCGTCGGGCAGCTGCGCCACGATCGCGCCACCGAAGAGCTGGTGCGCGAGGTTCATGGTCCTTTACGCTGGCGGCGCTCGGAATGGTGTCCTGGGACGAACGGACCAGCGGTGATCGCTTTTCGTGCAAACCAGGATGCGCGCGCGATGCACCACGAAAAGGACGCGAGACAGCCTCTGTGACGAGGACCCATTCATAGTGAATGCAACACTCCGTTCACGCAAATAAGCCACCCCAAGGGCGAGAGTGCGGGCGCCGTCTCCTCGACGCCTTCCTGAGACGATGACGCGGCTTTTCGGAATCTTGCTGATCCTCGCGTCCGCGGTTGCGGAGCTGGCACAGCGCCAGCTCGCCACAGTCGAGGGCCGACTGACAACCGGTGCGCCATGCTTCCGCCATGCTCCCATGTCCCCCCTCGCTGCAGCAGCCCCATGCTCACCTCCTCCGCCTCGTGCTCGCCGCCTACAGAGCTGCCGCTCGATAATGTGCGCGTGGTTCTCAACGGCGGCATGTACACCGCTATCCCGCGCCAGGACGGCAGCTTCAAGCTGCATGCAGTCGCGCCCGGCTCGTACCTGCTCGAGGTGCTGGACACGCAGAGCGTGTGGCCAACGGTGAGGCTGGACGTGAGCGCGACGTCGGGAAAGGCGCGCGCGCTGCTCACGCACAGCCGCCAGCCGCTGCCCTTCCCGCTGCCGCTTGAGCCGATCTTGGCCAAGCTCACCTTCTTCGAGAAGCGCGAGGGCTTCAACTGGGCGGGCATGCTGATGAACCCGATGGTGCTCATGATGGGATTCACGCTGCTCATCATGGTCGTGTTCCCCAAGATGATGGAGAACATGGATCCCGAACAGCTCAAGGAGATGCAGAAGGGTGGGGTGATGGAGATGCTCGCCAACCCAGAGGCGGCGAGGGAGAAGCTCGAGGCGCAAGCGAAGCAAGCCAAGCGGGCGAAAACCGCGCCGCCCAAGTGAGAGATACACGTCTTGAGCAGTGGAGCAGTGAGACGTATTTTTTTCGCACACGAAACTTGAAACTTGGTGAAGTTTCCTACGGGCCGAGGGAAACCGGGCCGCGGGTTGGTCGAGAGGAGACGAGTGACGACGCGAAAGGTGCTCATATCGCTGGCCCACACTCTGTCAAAGTGGTTCAGGTGCGTGGCAGTCGGCTGACTGGCTGAGCCGTGGCTGCCTTCTCCCACATCGCGCTGCTCGCTGTGCTGCCAGGTTAGCTTCGAGGACAAGTGACCATGGCCAAGGCGCAGCTGGTTAGCTTGAAGACGGAGCTGGAAGTGCTCAAGCAGAGGAAGGCGAATCTGGAGGACCTTGCGTCGCTCAACGTTGCGGGTGCACCAAAGTACCACATAAAAAACCGCAAGGTGCTCAAGGGCCACTTTGCCAAGATCTATGCGATGCACTGGTGCCACTCGGATGCTGCAGACACAAACAAGTGGCTGGTGAGCGCGTCGCAGGACGGCAAGCTGATCGTGTGGAACTCGGCCAGCGGTAACAAGGTGCACGCGATCCCACTCCGCTCCTCGTGGGTGATGACATGCGCTTTCTCGCCCAGTGGGAAGAAGGTCGCGTGCGGTGGGCTCGACAACATTTGCTCGATCTACAACCTTGACAGCAAGGAGCAGCCGATCAAGGTGGCGCGCGAGCTGGCGGCGCACACGGGCTACCTCTCGTGCTGCCGTTTCTTCGACAGCACGGGCTCACAGGTCCTCACCTCGTCGGGCGACATGACTTGCATGCTGTGGGATGTAGAGACAGGCGCGCAGCTCCAGAACTACTCAGATCATTCGGGCGACGTGATGAGCCTCTCGAGCAAGCCGGGCTCGTACGACATCTTCGTGAGCGGAGCTTGCGATTCATTGGCAAAGGTGTGGGACGTCCACAAGCCCGAGTGTGTGCGCACCTTTGAGGGGCACGATAGCGACATCAATGCGGTCCAGTTCTTCCCCGACGGCAATGCGTTCGCCACCGGCTCGGACGACGCCTCCTGCCGCCTTTTCGACTTGCGTGCGTCGACGCAGATGCAGGACTACACGCACGACAAGATCCTGTGCGGCATCACCTCGGTCGATTTCTCGATCTCTGGCCGTTTCATCTTCGCCGGCTACGACGACTTCAACTGCTACGTGTGGGATACGCTCACTGGGAAGCAGGTCGCCTGCCTCGCGGGGCATGACAACCGCGTGAGCTGCCTGGGCGTGTCGCATGATGGCATGGCCCTCTGCACCGGCAGCTGGGACTCGTTCCTTAAGCTGTGGGCATGAGCGCGAGATGTCCGACGCGCATTTTTACATGCGAGCGCGTGGAAGAAGAGTCACGCGGACGTGCGGTGCGGTCGTGAGGATTGAGCAAAACCGGAACCAAAAGCGCTGGTGCGTGGCTGCGTGACTTGGTCAGCGTTAGCTAAGAGCTCTGTTTGTGGCCTTGTGCTGAATTTTCGATACCGCGTCGCACATCGAAAAGCGCGCAAAGCTACATTCGGCTTACGGTTTACGGAGTTACATTCGCCGTAAAAGGCGCGGCGAGTGGGAGGCGCGCGGCGGTGCGTCGTGCGGTGGTAGCGCAGGGACCGGACCGACCGCGCGCGGGTCCGGGCGAAATAATCCAAATGCCGGTTGAAGATCGTGATACGGAGATACGTGTGCACGAATGACCCGCCCCGCGCACGACGCTCCAGCTAAGCGCCTAGAAGCACTATATTCGATGCTCGCTGCTCGGTCTGCGCGAACGCCACCCTCCACGAACAAGGGCTCACGTGACGTTAGCCTGTTAGCGCTATATTTAGGATGAGGTGACAACTCCACGCTCAAACGCGAATACATTAGAGAGTGAAAGGTAGAGTGTCCATGCGTTGGCCGCGTTCGCCGTTGCATAATTATCATCACAATGATGCCAAAGAATGAATGATGCACCACCGGTCATTGGCGCCCGAGACGCGAGAGGCATGCTTGGCCGGCGGATGAACCGTCGAGTCTGAGTGATCGCGGACTGTGTTTGACACCTCACTAACATTACGCCCTGTGCGTTGCGCGGCGTCCCTTCTCTATATCTCGAAACCGATCAACCAACCCTCACCAAGCGCGTCTCCTCTCGGGAGCTCCCCTTGCTTCTTTCTGGTCATCTTTTGCGCTTACTTGGGCAGGATGACGGAATCAATCACGTGGATGACGCCGTTGGCGCACTCGATGTCGGTCGTCACGACCTTGGCGCCGTCAACCATGACGCCGTCCGCGCCGACCTTGATCGAAACCTCCTGGCCGTTGACAGTGGCAGCCTTCTTGCCATCCATGGTGACGACAGTGCTGGCCATCACCTTGCCGGAGACGACGTGGTACGTGAGGATGGCGGCGAGCTTGGCCTTGTTCTCGGGCTTGAGAAGGTCCTCAACGGTGCCCTTCGGAAGCTTGGCGAAGGCGTCATCAGTCGGCGCGAAGACGGTGAACGGGCCCGCCGACTTCATGGTCTCGACGAGGCCGGCGGCGCCGAGGGCAGCCGCGAGGGTCTTGAAGGAGCCAGCAGCGACCGCAGTGTCGACGATGTCAGGCTTCTTCTCCGCCGGCAGGATGACGGAATCGATCACGTGGATGACGCCGTTGGCGCACTCGATGTCGGTCGTCACGACCTTGGCGCCGTCAACCATGACGCCGTCCGCGCCGACCTTGATCGAAACCTCCTGGCCGTTGACAGTGGCAGCCTTCTTGCCATCCATGGTGACGACAGTGCTGGCCATCACCTTGCCGGAGACGACGTGGTACGTGAGGATGGCGGCGAGCTTGGCCTTGTTCTCGGGCTTGAGAAGGTCCTCAACGGTGCCCTTCGGAAGCTTGGCGAAGGCGTCATCAGTCGGCGCGAAGACGGTGAACGGGCCCGCCGACTTCATGGTCTCGACGAGGCCGGCGGCGCCGAGGGCAGCCGCGAGGGTCTTGAAGGAGCCAGCAGCGACCGCAGTGTCGACGATGTCCTTCGCGGCCATCTGCCAGCAGCAAACACAACAACGGTCAGGAATGTGTGAGGTCAGTCTTCTGCGTTCGGTTGGGATGTGCATGGCGCGCACCTGAGCACCGGAGTAGCGCACGACCGACGCGCGCATGCCCATAGGCGCCCCAAGCTGGAACGCCGAGGTGGTAGCGATGGTAGTAGCGACGAGGGTGATAATGCGAGCCCTGCAAGCACACCGCACGACAGTCAGAATGCGCCGTTACACCGCACGGGCAATGCAATGGCAACGCCGACGGCAAAGACGGACATTGAGTGTCTAGAGTGCGCGTCGTCTATCTGATCGGTCGGTGATTGAGACACTTCGTAGCTGCAGAGACACTTCGTGGAACGAAGAGGAGAGAAGGCGGTCTTTTCCCCGAACCCCTACCTTTCCTGGTAACTTTCCTGGCAACTGCCTCTACGAGGCCGCTAACTCAGCTGCGCCTGCGTCGGGCTTGCTGCGTTCGCGCATGGAGGCCTGGTTGGCGAAAGAGCCGTACTGCAGGTTCCATGCCTCGAACCCTTCGAGCTCCCGCTGGGAGACAGATGGGCGCACCTGGCACAGCGCCGCACGGAAGTCGTCGCGGCACACGGGCCGCACCTGTCGCGCGGCGGCGTCGGCGGCGGCGCCACCGCCACGCAGCGCGTCGTAGAAGCCTTCGTCTCTTAACGGCTCCATAGCCGCTTCGCGGCAGAGCCCAGCCATGTCCGAGCCAGAGTACCCGTCCGTCTGCCCCACAATCAACTCAAAGTCCTCCTCGCTCAGCCCGTGGCCGCCCTCGACGGCGCGCAGCCCACGCTGGAGCATCTGTAGACGCGCGGAGCGGTCCGGGAGCGGGATGAGGAGACGCTTCTGCAGCCGACGGCGCGCGGCGTCATCGAGCTCCTGATGAGGGAAGCAATCAGATGTCATCAGAGATCATCAGAGGTCATCAGGCCGGACTCGAGTCGCTCGAAGAGGAGGCGCACCTGTGGTCGATTGGTGGCCCCTACCACGAGTAGCCGCACCTGCATGCAAGCGGGGAGGGCAATCAGCATGCATGCAAACGGGAAGGGCGATCAGCCTGCATGCAAGCGGGAAGGGCAATCATCGTGCATGCAAACGGGGAGGGCGAACAGCCTGCATGCAAGCGGGAAGGGCGATCATCGTGCATGCAAACGGGGAGGGCGAACAGCCTGCATGCAAGCGCACCTCCTGGTCAGTGCTCCCCGCGCCATCGATCTGCACGAGCAGCTCGTTCTTGATGCGGATGGTACCTTCCTGTTCCCCCTCGCGGCGCTGGGAGAGGACTGAGTCGACCTCATCGATGAAGATGACTGCAGGCTGCTTGGCACGCGCGACGGCGAAGAGGGCCCTCACCATCTTCTCCCCCTCCCCCATCCACTTGGACATGAGCGACGAGGACGAGATGGAGAAGAAGGTGGAGGAGGCCTCGGTCGCGATGGCCTTCGCGATGAGCGTCTTGCCTGTGCCCGGAGGGCCGAAGAGCAAAAGCCCGCGTGGAGGCTCGCGAGCACCGCGGAAGAGCTGTGGGTGCAGCAGCGGCAAGACCGTCACCTCGTGCACCGACTTTTTGGCAAACTCCAGTCCGGCGATAGCCTCCCATCGCACACCTGTGAACGAGGGGAGGGGCATACCGGTGGGTGAGCACATGCATGCAAGCCAGGTCGGGCGCCGCGTGGTGAGCACATGCATGCAAGCAAGGTCGCTGGGGCGCCTCGAGTCTGGCGACCGCGCTGTAGTGGGCACTTGCATGCAAGGTCGCTGGGGCGCCTCGAGTCTGGCGACCGCGCTGTAGTGGGCACTTGCATGCAAGGTCGCTGGGGCGCCTCGAGTCTGGCGACCGCATCCCGTCGCACACCGGGTGAGCGGTCGACCACCTCGGTCAAGACTTGCTCGACGAGCGCGAGGTCAATGCCCTTGAGCGCAGGGTGATCAGCGAGCTCCGCTGCCTCGCTGGAGCCGCCGCCGCCGCCGCCGCCCCTGCCATGGGCGCCACCGCCATGATTGCCGCCGCCGCCGCCCCCGCCACCGCCGCCGCCGCCGCCGCCGCCCGTGGCCGCGTGATAAGCGCTACCGCCGCCGCCGCCGCCGCCGCCGCGTCCGCCGCCACCACCTCCACCGTGCCCACCTCCGTGCGCGCCACCCTCACGGCCGCCTCCCTCACGCGCAGCGTCCCTCGCGCCGAGCGGCTGCGGCGGCACAAACCCACCTCTGCCGCGCCGCCCGCCGCCTCGCAGACCTGAGACCCGACCTCCTCCCGCGATGGCCGGCGGAGGACCACCAAGGGCGGCGGACAGCCCCGGAGGTGGGCGGCAGCCGCCCGGAGCACCACCGCCGTAGCCGCCGTAGCCGCCGTAGTAGTCCTCGTCGCCGTAGCCGCCACTGCCCTTGCCACCGTTTCCGAGGTAACCCTTGCCACGTCCGCCACCCTTTTGACTCCGATCGATGGCCATCTTCGCGGCGGCGGACTGGAAGATGCCACTGGCGCTGCCACTGCTCCCCTGCCCGCCGTACCATCGGCCTCCATCGTCCACATCCATCGCCGCATCTTCGGCCTCGGCGCCAGACCAGCTGCCACCGTTGCCGCTGCCGCCGCCCGCGGAGCTACCGCAGCTACCGCCACCGTACTGGGGCGGCACGCCCAAATAACCGCCACCGCCACCCTTGGCACCATCCTTGGCGCCACCACTCTTGACGTAGCCGCCGGGCGCATCGGCGGGTCGGCCTTGGCCTTGCTCATATCCGCCATCGCTGCCGTAGGTTGGGCCCGGGCCGGTGCCAAAGCGCGGTACGGCAGCGGAGGCCGTGGACGACGGCGGCGGCAGGTGGGAGATTTGCATGGCCGTGTTTTCGCGCTCGTCACCTCGCGCCGCATCCCCTCTGGGTCGCTTGCCGAGCGCGCCGCTGTCAGCTACAGCCGGCGGCGCACTTGGTTGCCACGCTGCATCGGTAGTGGGCGGCGGTGGTGGCGATGGCGGACGCAGCAGAGCTGATGCAAAGGACCGCAGAGAAGGTAGTGTGGCGAGCGTGGCGAGCGACAGCGTGAGCGCATCGCTGCTTGACTGGCTGGCGCTCGCCGGCACCTCACCCAGCTCTGCTTGCATCGCCTCGACCGCCTGAGAGCTCACCAGGCTCGTTCCACGCTGGCGCTGCCACGAGTCGTCCGGCGCATCCGAGGCGAGCGCGAGGGCCGCGCGCAGGCGAAGCACAGGCGCGTCAGCCCCGCTCGCTTGGCGCGCGGCGTCACACAGGGCGGACACGTCAAGGTCCGAGGGCATTACGCCGATGTTGACCTGTGGCGCGAACAAACTCGCGAACAGCGCCGCCCGTGAAGAAGGGAGGTCGACTGTTGCTGCTAGAGCGCAGCGCACACGCTCCGGACCCCCACGCACGGGGGCCTCTATGAAATTGAAGGAGGAGTCGACTTTCGGTGAATCACGCGCTCCAGTGCACAAACTATCGCCCAGCGATGCTCCCGCGACTATCGCGCGCACCTGAGAAGAAGCCCACCTTGCAGATCTTCTGCTCCCACGGCGTGCCAAGGAGCTGTGTGCGATTGATGTCGCTCTGGATGCCCGTGCTGCGCCGGTTGGCGCCGGCGGTTTTGATAAAGGCGGGTCCGCTCGAGTACTCGTCGCACTGCAAGCACTGGTCGCGCGCAAAGTCGCCAGTGTTGGTCGAGTTGACGAACTTGGTGTAGCAGAAGCTCTTGCAGAGCGTGGCATCGCTCACAACGTTGTCCGTCCACGCGTCCATGCACGACGGCTTGTCTGTAGACTGCGCCCACGCCAGCGCCGGGTCAGTGGAGAAGTCGATGCCGGCCGCCACGAGGCACGCGCTCAGGTCGTCGACCGTCCACCATTCCTGCGCTACAAAATGGGTGCTGCAGCTCGTCGTGCGCTCCGTGATGAAGTCCTTGGTGCGATTCAAGACCTCGAGGTCGTGCCGAGTGCTGCACGCGCTGCACTCGCCGCAGTGAAGGACCTCCGTGCCCGCAGCGAGGAGCTCGGACCTCCACTGCCGGCAGCGCGAGTCCGCTGCGGCGTCTCCGTCCTGCATGCACGCCGCGTGGACGGCCGCCGGCATCTGCCAGCTCTCCGAGTAGCGCGAGGTGGATTTGGGCAGCACGCACACAAACGGTGTGGAGTAAGTGTCGGCCCACGTGGCATTCGTGTCAAAGGGCTTGGCGTTCTCGTATGTGTTCGCATGGCAGAGTCCCGTCGCGGTGCAGCTCGCGAGCGGCACATCTGGGCCCTCCTTGCAGCACAGCGCCTGGCTGAGCGGATCCGGAGGCACGGTGGGCGGGCCGACGAAGGGATGATCGGTAGTGTAGTACGGTGCAGAGCCGATGCTTGCATTGGCACGCACGCAGTCGCATCTTTCGACACTTGAAAGGCTGAGCGAGCCGGTGATGGCGCGATCGAAAAATCCGAGGTACCAGCGGCATTGGTTGTTGCAGTTCAGGTCGTCCATGCGCGATGAGAGGAAAACCATGTGAGACGAATACCGGTACCAGGCCTTGTGTGTGAAGATCGGTGTGAATGTGACAATCGGGGCACTGTTTTAAATCCAGCGGACGGGGAGCCCACAGGGCGGTCTTTTCCTCGGCAGATTTATCTCCGACGGGCGTGCACGGCCGGCGGGAACCGAACCGAATTAGAACCGAACGAAACGCGAAAAGTTAAAGTAGTGGGTGGTCCGTCAACACCGTCCGTATAAGCTATAACCGTCGGCGTCGGACTCAATCATGATTCAGCACACGGAACCCGGCGCACATACGAGACCTCAAAGCAGCGCACCACCGGCCCGCAGCTCGGATTATACTCGCCGAAGAATGGCGAGTAGTGCGTGCCCAGCCGCGCAAAGAAGGCAGCAAGCCCATCAAATTGGTGCGCAGCTTTCGATTGGCTGAGCGTGTGCCCATTCGCTTCGGGTGAGCTCGCGTTCGTGTCCATCCACAATCGTGGATAGGCATGGACCTCCACTATTACCTGATCGGTGCAAATGGCCTCGAGAAACTTGTGAAGCGAGTCGATCTCGCAGCCTTCACAATCCATCTTGAGCAATGAGATGCGTCGCCGACCAGCGTACTGAAGGTGACTATCTGGCTTGAAGTTGCGTGCAACAAAGTGTAGGTTGGAATACTTGGGCACGCGGGCTCGTTTGGCGGCGTTCAGTGTGCCGTCCCATACATCGATCGTGCACTGTGGTGCGATGGTGTGTATAGCCGTCTCGAAGGCTGCTTCGCCATTGCTCCCCACAGAGATGACAGAGCACGGTGAGCGCAGCGTCTTGGCGGCAGGTCCACATGCCACCTTGCTCTCACGGCGCCCATCACTGCGCAGGCTGCCAGTGAAGTTGAGCAGCAGGCCGCATATGCGTGATAAACTTACCGTCGCAGGCCGGCCGCCTGACAAAACGCCGGGAAGCGTGTCAAACACGCCGCTCGATTGTGACCGCAGTTCCTGCATCCGTTCGGTTGGGGATGGGCACGTAAGCGTGAGGATGGCGAGAAGGCCGGCGAGGCCCTGTATCTTGGGTTGATGAGCCACGAGCGCATCGATCATGCCATCGACGTGCTTGCACTTGAGCAAGTTGGCCCTCGTTGCCCAGGGGCGCTGCATACTAATGCGAATTAGTCCCCGTCAAAGAGCGAAGTGTCGGGTGAAGGCCACTCACCGCCGCGTTGGCCTCGGCCGCCTCGGCCGGCATTTCTCGAAACCCTCCCCTTCGACCCCTGAAGAGTCACAGTCGCGTGATTTTAGGGCTTCACATGATGGGGCTTCCTTCTTGGATAACGGAAGCGCCGACATGGGCACCTGCAGTGAAGGCGCTGATAGCGCCGATGGCTGGCATCGATCCGACTCTGCGCGCGTGGGCTGGCGGCGACCTGGAAGCCGACCAGCCGCGTGTGCGTCACTTCCACATCCTCGAGGAGACGTCCGATTTCCTCTCGGCGGCCGGCGGCGGCCGTGCCATCGGCTTCTTCGGCAGCGTCGAGCAGACGGAGCACACCATCTTTCTCACGGTCGCCAAGCAGCTCGTGGACGACTCGCGGCCAGTGGAGCTGAGGCCGCTGCTCGGCCGCGCCAACATCGGCCGAGGCACGAGCGGAGCGACCGTGTATCTATCGCCGCGGGGCAGCGCGCTCGCCTCCAATGGCAGCGCAGTACCGTCGCTGCTGCTGCACGAGTACCGCGTGCCGCAGCTGCCCGGCGATACGGCGGTGGTGGAGCGCTGGCGGAGGCTTCAGGGCGCGCGCGAGGCGTCGGGCACCGCCTCGTCTGGCACGGATGCTGCCAGCTCGACCTCCTCGGCGCTGCCGCCGGCCTCGGAGATGTGGCATAGCGTGCTTGAGGCGGAGGCCCTCTCGCTCCACCAGTTTCTCGAGCGCGGCGCGCTGCCCGATGTGACCCAGCTGGCGCCCAACGGGACGGCGCTCGACACGGCGTTGGACGTGCTCATGGCGAGTGCGCACACACTCGGCCTGTTACTCCTACCGCCTTCAGTGCGTGCTGGCCAGCGGCGCTACCTCGAGCGCCGTCTCGGGCGGATCGCCGCGAGAGAGTCACCAGTTAGATGCCCGCCAGCGGCAGTGCAGCGCTCGAGCGCATGGCTGCCCGAGCACATGATATGCGCGGCCGTGCCGCCCGAAGACGCCCTGCGCTTCGCCGTCGGCACCCACAGCGAAGACCTCACCCTTGCGCTTGCACGTCGGCTGCGCGTGCCGCCGGCAGCGCTGCCAGACGCTCGGTTGCATGCGCGTTTCGTCATGGCTGCGCGCCCAGTGGGCACGGCCGCCTCCGCTGCCGGGCCCATCACCCCCAAGGCGTCCTCGGTGGGGGCCGCGCTCTCAGCAGCTGCGGTGGCCGCGTCGTCCTGGCGCGTGCGCGCCGTCGTGGGCAAGGTCGATCAGGGCGCGATGGAGGGCGTTGTAGAGGAGATGCGCGCCATCCGCGGGCGTCAGGGCGCCGGCGGGCGTCAGGGTGCCGATCCGACCAGAGCGAGTACCCGAAAGCCAGAGAAGCACGACGAGTTGTAGTCTGTGGTTGTAGTCTGAACCTAGAATCGTAGTATCGTATGACACGCGGTCGCGTGCGGCGCGGGGACGCGCCGCCACACTGTCAGAGAGAAAGTGGGGTTAGCGACAATAACCAAAAATCCGAATGGCGCCTGTCCCGGCCCATGCTGGCTCGTCCCGGACCG
>ENA-UOXP01000176-UOXP01000176.1-mixed-culture-metagenome-genome-assembly--contig:-NODE-176-length-47178-cov-6.128451_pt1 | contig 47178 bp, 47 predicted proteins | sample MGYA00238161_ERZ761639 | MGnify/ENA primary metagenome ERZ761639 (study PRJEB28913, sample SAMN08776760) | mixed culture metagenome | isolation source: Freshwater growth medium | place: USA...
TGAAATCAGCACCGATTAATACTTCAGCATCTGGGCCTGTTGAGTATGCTTTCCATGCCAATGAACCGTCTTTGATATTGTAAGCAGCTAAGAAACAACGTACGCCGAATTCAGCACCTGAACAACCTGTTAGCACTTTATCTTTAATCACATGTGCTGCATTGGTGTTAGTCGCGCCCACTTTTGGGTCTGTGTTTTTAACTTCCCATACTTTAGCGCCAGTTTTAGCATCTAAAGCTACCAACATGCCGTCGTTTTGTTGTAAGAACACTTTACCATCACCAAAACCTAAGCCGCGGTTTACGTTATCGCAACATAAAACAGCTTGCACTGATGGATCTTGTTTCGGGAAATAGGACCAAACGATTTTTTGATTGTCGTTTAAATCAAGCGCGTATACGTTGTTTGGGAATGCTGTATGCAAATACATCATGTTGCCCACTACCACTGGTGAACCTTCGTGACCGCGGTTTACACCTGTAGCAAATGACCATGCCATTTTTACATTTTTTACATTCTTTTTATTGATTTGGGCTAATTTGCTGTAGCCCTGATTGTCGTGCTGACCACGTGGATGTAGCCAGTTGTTCGCATCTTTCATTGCAGCTTCTTGGTCTGCTGCAGCAGATGCAAATAATGGGAAAGCCAAAGCAATACCTGCGGCTAAGCCCATCGTACGTTTAATATGAGTCATCGTATTATCTCCAAAGTATAGATAGCAAAGGAACTGTTAATTGAGACGCACCTTGATAAGCCATGAATGATCATGGCTCAGGTGCGCTTTGCTTAGATAACACTGGTACTAGGAGCCCAGATTAAAACAGCCAATTTGATGCTATGCATGTAAAGCACTGTTTCAATATGTTAAGCAGATGTAACTCTAAACCAATTAACAAGCATAAACACTCATCCAGTTGCATCTAAAACAAGGGGTCCAGTTAAATGGTGGGCATTAAGTGCAAACTTTGCTACCATAAGGCTGTGGACATTGCCTAGGTTTCCACAAAGCGATTGTGTTTAACAAGTATCTGTACACGGGTTAAACATGGTTAGTTTCAGTTGCTTTGTAAGGAACCGTTATGCTCAGGCCATGGGAATTGAATTTCACTATCTCACGTGAATCTCATCAATCGATTCATCAGCAACTCACGCATAAACTTATTCACGCCATTCAAAGTGGGGCATTCGTCGCAGGTATGTCTTTGCCTGGTACACGTGAGTTATCGCAGCAGCTGGGCATCAATCGCAAAACAGTCATTCGTGTGTACGATGAATTGATCGCGCAAGGTTGGCTGTATACACAGGATAAACGAGGCACATTCGTTAGCCAACAAAAAACCATCAATCATGCTGCTGCCTTTTTAAATACACTGCAAACAACCAAGCATCCAATATTCCCACCAATTGTGCAGCCAGATAGCCCTTCGCTATCTCATGCAGCCATGTCAGATGAGTGGATAGACCTGAGTTATCCTCATGGTGATCACCGCCTTTTTAATATAGAGGTAATGGTGCGCGCTACGCGACATGCCATTATCACCACCAAGCGTCACAGCCATCTAAAACTGCATCACCCGCATGGTTTAGAAGCGTTGCGCCAAGCCATTGCGCAAATGATTGGCTTTGAAAAAAGCATGCATGTTGCGCCACAACAGTTATGCATTGCCCCTTCGGTACAATTGAGTTTGGATATCATTGCAAAAGCAATATTTAGACAAGGCGATTACTTACTGTTAGAAACATTGCATGACCCCATCACAGGGGCAATTTTTCAGCAACAGAACATCAACATCCAAACCGTCAAACACCATGCACAAGGTATCGATTTAGATGATTTAGAAAAGCTATGCATTAACTACCCAGTGCGTGCCATTTATCTCTCACCAGAATGCCAACAGCCCACCACATGGTGCATGACAGCAGACAACCGAACCCAATTATTAAAGCTAGCAAAACGATACGATTTTTATGTGATTGAAGACAATACGCGTGCACAGTTTAATTATGAGCGCGCAGCACCAGCAACACTCGCCAGCTTAGCGCAACAGCATGTCATATATATTGGCAGTTTGGCGCATCTAATGAACGCAAGTTACAAAGCAGCGTATATCGCAGCGCCACATCACTTATCTGCAGCCATTGAACTAGCACTCAGTTTTGTGAGTGATTGCAGCAACCTCATGAATGAGCTCACCTTAACTGAGTTATTGCTATCGGGCGAAGTGAAAAAGCAATTAAAGCGCGCACAAAAAATATACCAAGAACGGCGCGATGACTGCTGCAAACTCATGCAGCAAGAGCTAGGAGACTTCGTGCATTTTGAAAAGCCAAGCGCCGGTTTTTCTATATGGGTGCAAACAAACAAAGCAATTGCACAAGAGATATTTGCAAAACACCTGCATCAACAACAACTCAAGCTGAACGTAGAAACAGTATTTCACCAAAATATAGCGGGCCAAACCAACTTTGCCATTTACTTTGCACACCTTAACAACGATGAGCTAAAAATAGCCATCAATCGCCTAAAACTTGCACTGTTCGCTACGCAAAAAACAGAGCGATATGCAGCATATGGTTAAACCAATAGCAACCAACATGGTTGATATCAACCTAAAACAAACAACCAAAAATATTGGTAAAAATAAAATAAACAATAAAATCAATAAGATATAAATTATTAAAAATATGGCATGCTAATTGCAAATATATACGCAGGGAGAGCTATCACTAGGACCTTCGATATTAATAGCAAAAACACTTAAATATTGGAGGGGTAGACTCCCAACTTGCATGTTGATCTTGAAATAGTTAAGCCATGATAATTCGAATAATTATCATGGCTTTTTTGTATTTGACGGCTGCATTGCAAGTGCTTTACCTAAGGTTTGATATCGAGGATATAGTTGAGTCTATTGTAGAGGTAAGCCTTTTACATAACTTAGGCCAACGTACTAAAGATTTTTCTGAGAGTTAGCTACTAGACGACTACTAATCGAGAAATTAGCAGAAAGAAAAACGCCCCACTCTTTCGAATGAGGCGTCTTTATTGGTGGTGAAAGAGGGACTTGAACCCTCGACCCCAGGATTATGAATCCTGTGCTCTAACCAGCTGAGCTACATCACCCTTTAAATCGGTTGCTAAAACTTTAGCAAGGGCGCAATTCTAGTGTTTTAACGCTCTGTTGTCAAAAGTTAGTTGCTTAAATTGATAAGATTCATGATTAGCTTGAGCCAATCTGCATTTCATCCCTAGCTCAATAACATTGTTGGCATTACACGTTAAATCTAAAGTGCATGACATCGCCATCTTGCACAATGTATTCTTTGCCTTCTAAGCGCATTTTGCCTGCTTCTTTACTGCCTTGCTCGCCTTTGTTTTTTACGTATTCGTCATAAGCAATCACTTCAGCACGGATAAAGCCACGTTCAAAATCTGTGTGGATGACGCCTGCAGCTTGCGGTGCAGTGGCGCCCTTTTTTACTGTCCAAGCGCGTACTTCTTGCACGCCAGCAGTAAAGTAGGTTTGCAAGCCCAGTAAATCATAAGCTGCGCGAATCACGCGATTAAGGCCAGGTTCATCTTGGCCGAGTTCTGATAAAAATAATAGTTTATCTTCGTCTTCTAGCTCAGAAATTTCGCCTTCAATTTTGGCGCAAATGCACACCACAGGCGCATTTTCTGCTTTGCCAAGCGCAACCACTTTGTCTAGAAATGGGTTGTTTTCAAAGCCAGTTTCGTCTACGTTGGCCAAGTACATGACAGGCTTTACGGTAATCAGGCACAGTGGTTTTAGCAGTTGTAATTCGTCTGCGTCTAAACCAAGTGTGCGCACAGCTTTGGCTTGGTCTAAACACGGCACCACTTTTTCGAGCACTTTAATCAGTGCAATCGCGTCTTTGTCGCCACTTTTGGCTTTTTTGCCTTCGCGCTGCATGGTTTTTTCAACCGTTTCCATGTCGGCCAGCGCTAGCTCGGTGTTGATGACTTCAATATCAGATAATGGATCAATTTTGTTAGCCACGTGTATCACATTGCCATCTTCAAAGCAGCGCACCACATGTGCAATGGCATCGGTTTCGCGAATGTTAGCTAAAAATTTATTGCCTAAACCTTCACCTTTAGAGGCGCCTGCAACTAAACCAGCAATGTCGACAAATTCTACAATAGCAGGTTGAACCTTTTGTGGTTTTACGATATCAATCAATGGCTTAAGGCGGTTATCTGGCACTTCTACAATGCCCACATTCGGTTCAATCGTACAGAAGGGATAGTTTTCTGCTGCAATTCCAGCTTTGGTAATTGCGTTAAATAGGGTAGATTTACCAACGTTGGGTAGACCAACAATGCCGCATTTCATATGAATAACCTTATTGTGTTGTCTGCTGCCTACGATAACGTGTGTGAACTTGAAGGCAGATTTTTAAAAGATGATTATTTTAACCTTTTAGGCCATGTATCGCCAAAGTTATTAGCAATTCAATTGCTTATGCTGTACTAATATTGAGGTGTACTTTCTAAAAGTGCTTTTAGCGTGTTTTAAGGGTGGCTAGACATAAGTAGTACGCCTGTATATAGTGCACTAAGTGATCCCAATATGCTTAATAAAATCTTAAATAGCCGATGGTTTGCCCAACGCCAAGTGGATGCTTGGCTACCATGGATATTTTTATTTGTTGCATTGCCGATAACTTTTTTGATCTGGAAGCATGAAAAAGACCGTGCTTATGCAGAGCAAGAAATCCGCTTTGAGTATCACGCAAAAGAGGCGACAAATTTAATTAAGCGCCAGCTAATACAATATGGGTATGTGCTGGAAGGCATGCAGAGCTTTTTTCGTGCCTCTATTTTTGTGGATGAGCATGAGTTTAACGATTATGTGGGTGCGCTGTTACAACCTAATCGCTTATCTGGTTTACGTAGTGTTGCCTTTGCAAAGTATATTGACTCTACCCGACCTGAGACTTATGCAACGCTGAGCACTGACTGGCACGTGTTAACACAGAAAATTCAGCCTAAAGAAGTACGCACGTTTTATGCCCCTATTATCTATGCCGCCCCCGAGTCATCCCCACTGTCGGTTTCACTGCAAAGCAATACGCTACTGGATGTATTAGGCGAGGCACCTATACGCCAAGTGTTTCAAAGATCGGCCGATTTAAACAACGTCATTGTTTCCCCAGTGATGAAATCAATACAAGGTAATCAACTAAACGATTACTTTTTGATGCATTTACCTATCTACGAAAATAACACCATCAACAACAATGTTACGCAGCGCCGTATGCATATTGATGGCTGGGTATTGGCTACCATCAATGGCGAGCTATTTTTTACAGAGGCCATTCAACCTGCCGAAACTGGCTTATTAAAATATGCTTTGTATGACGTTACCGCCAATCTACAGAGCAATCCTATTTATACAACCAAGCACGCGCAATTCCATGCGAAAAATGCACAAGCTACTTTTGCAAGAAATTACAGTATTAAGGCCATGGGCTATGAGTGGCAAATGCGCGCTGAATCACTACCAACATTTGAAAAAAGTTTGGATTACAAGCGCGCAAATTATATTGGCTTACTTGGCTTATTAATCTCATTCGCTATATCAGGTATTTTGTACTTGCTTGTTGCCAGAACAAGAGCCACGGACACCATCCACAAAGTGAGCAACCAACTGAGTGTTAGCGAGCAACGTTGGCAATTTGCACTAGAAGGGGCTGGAGACGGCGTGTGGGATTGGGATGTAAAAGCGAATAAGGTGATCTTTTCTAAGCGCTGGAAAGCGATGTTGGGTTTTACAGAATCTGAAGTTGGTGATGACGTGGATGAGTGGAAAAAACGCGTACATCCAGAGGATTATGTGAATGTGATGCAAGCAGTGCAGGCGACACTGGCAGGCTTGAACTCTAGTTATTCCAATGAGTATCGCATGCAATGTAAAGATGGCAGTTGGAAATGGATTTTAGACCGCGGTATGGTGGTGACCCGCGACCCAGAGGGTATGCCGGAGCGCATGGTGGGCACGCATGCCGATATCTCTAGTTTAAAAAAATCTGAAGAAGTGATTTGGCAACAAGCCAATTTTGATTTACTGACAGGGCTGCCAAATAGGCGCATGTTTTATGACAGGCTAGACCAAGAGATTCAAAAGGCAAAGCGTTCTGGGCTTAAGGTTGCGCTGATTTTTCTAGATTTAGATGGTTTTAAAGAGGTGAACGATACCTTGGGGCATGACCAAGGAGATTTTTTACTTAAGTTAACAGCAAGCCGCTTGGTAGATTGTATGCGCGGCTCTGATGCAGTAGCTAGGCTTGGCGGTGATGAATTTGTGCTGATGGTTGGGGATGTCGGGCAAAGTGATCTCAATCATGTGGAAATCATTGCACAGAAAGTGCTCGAAGTATTGTCAGAACCATTTCAATTAGGACACGAAGTTGCATACATTTCAGCCAGTCTTGGCATTGCTATTTTTCCGGATGATGCCAGCAATACTGAAAATCTGATGAAGAGTGTGGATCAAGCGATGTATGCATCTAAACAAAAAGGTGGGCGCTGTTTTACCTACTTTACTGCGCGTATGCAACAGGTTGCACAACATCGCATGCAGCTATCCAACGATTTACGGCTAGCCTTATTGCAAAACCAGTTGTATGTTGAGTATCAACCTATTATTGAGCTAAAAACGGGGCGAGTTCAGAAGGCAGAAGCATTGGTGCGTTGGCAACATCCTACCCGTGGCTATGTGAGTCCTGCTGAGTTTATTCCAATTGCCGAAAATACACGCTTGATACAGGATATTGGTAACTGGGTGTTTAACGAAGCATTTAAACAAGTGTCGATATGGCGGCAAACGCTAGAATCAAATTTTCAGGTGGCTGTAAATAAATCGCCCATCCAATTTACGCACGAAGAAGACAAAGCGCATTGCTGGGAAGCAATTGTGCAGGAAAATCCAGCCATGGGTAAAGCCATCGTAGTAGAAATCACCGAGGGTTTATTGCTGGATGCTTCTGCTGATGTGGTGCAGCGCTTAAAAGTGTTTCAGCAAATGGGCATGCAAGTGGCACTGGATGATTTTGGCACAGGGTACTCTTCGCTGTCGTACTTAAAAAAGTTTGAAATCGATTATTTAAAAATCGACCAATCATTTGTCGCCAACTTGTCTGAAGGCTCAGACGACCTGATCTTGTGTGAAGCGATTATTATGATGGCACATAGACTAGGCATGAAAGTAGTAGCAGAGGGGATTGAGACGGCACAGCAAAAAACATTGCTGGTTAGGGCGGGATGTGACTATGGACAGGGCTATTTATTCTCTAAATCCTTGTTGCCAAAAGACTTAGAAGCATATGCCATGCTACATAATCAAGCTGTGTTTACGCAGTCAATATAGGATTACTGCTTGGTGTGTAGCTTGAGCATGGCTTGTTCAAAATCACCTTTCAGCAGCAAATCAAATACCTTACTACTTTGATATAGGCTTTCTTCAATGGCTTCTTGCTCGGCTTTTAACGGCGCCTTGAGTACGTAATTCACCACTTCGTTTCTGTCTCCCGGGTGGCCAATGCCTACTCTTAGCCGCCAATACTCTGGAGTGCCTAGCGCTGCGTGAATATCGCGTAGGCCATTGTGTCCACCGTGCCCTCCAGCGAACTTCATTTTACAAGTGCCAGCGGGTAAATCTAACTCGTCATGAATCACCAATATCTCTGATGGTTTGATTTTGTAGTAATTGGCCAAAGCAGCAACCGCTTTTCCACTGGCGTTCATATAAGTCATGGGTTTTAACAACCATGCATCGGCTTGTGTGCTGATTTTTCCGACCTCGCCAAACATTTTTGCATCCAGCTTAAGCGCACTGTTGGTTTGCTGTTGAATAAGATTTATCCACCAAAAGCCAGCATTGTGGCGTGTGTTAACGTATTTATCACCAGGGTTTCCCAACCCCACAAATAATCGAATACCACTCATGAGCACAACTTGCTTTCAATTAGAATTGGATAATTAAGGTTAAATCAGGCATAAAAAAACGCGCACTTAGCAATAAGCGCGCGTTTATTTTACAACGGTTCAGATTACGCTGCTGGTGTATCTTCAGCGGCTTCTGCTTCATCAGAAACGCTACCGCGTGTTTTAGCAATCGCTGCCACAGCTGCGTCATCACCGTGTGCTAATTGAACAAACTCAACACCTTTAGGTAATTTGATTTCAGACAAATGCACTGATTGACCAATTTCTAGTGCTGCTACATCAACTTCGATAAACTCTGGCAAATCTTTCGCCAAGCAGCTTACATCAGCCTCAGTTAAGATGTGGGCAACAATACCACCACCCAATTTAACGCCTGGTGCAACGTCAGCATTAATAAAGTGGAAAGGCACTTTTACGTGGATTTTTTCAGTGGTTGAAACACGTTGAAAATCAATGTGTTGAATAGTGTTACGCACAGGGTGCATTTGGTAGTCACGTAATAACACGCTTTCTTTTTTGCCATCTAGAATTAAATCTAAGATAGAAGCGTGGAAAGCTTCATGACGGAATTGTAAAAACAACTCTTTATGGTTGATTTCAATGTTTACTGCTTCTTTGCTACCACCATATACAACACCTGGCACACTGCCAGCGCGACGTAGACGGCGGCTCGCACCCGTACCTTTAACGTCACGTTTGACTGCATTAATTTGAATACTCATTTAAAACTCCTAAAATCACCTTTTCAGGCGTTACTGCACTAAAAACCACAAGCCGCGACCAGCTTGTGGCGCTAAAATTTAATCCATAAATAAAGAGGAAACAGACTCTTCTTGGCTAATACGTTTAATAGTCTCTGCCAACAAAGGTGCAACGCTTAATTGGCGAATTTTTTTACAGTTCATCGATGCAATGTTGAGCGGTATGGTATTGGTAACCACTAATTCATCTAAGTCTGAGTTGGTAATACGCTCTACAGCACTGCCGGATAAAATTGGATGCGTAGCATAAGCCAATACCTTTTTAGCGCCATGTTTTTTCAAAGCAGAAGCTGCTTCACACAAGGTATTCGCTGTATCGACCATGTCATCCATAATCACACAGGTGCGGTCTGCCACTTCACCAATGATGTTCATCACTTTAGCCACGTTGGCTTTTGGACGACGTTTGTCAATAATGGCAAGGTCAGAGTTCAATTGCTTTGCAGTTGCCCGTGCACGCACCACACCGCCTACATCAGGTGAAACCACGACTAAATCTTGGTATTTTTGTATCAATAAATCATCAATCAATATCGGTGTTGCGTAAATGTTATCAACAGGAATATCGAAAAAACCTTGGATTTGATCAGAGTGCAAATCCATGGTGAGCAAGCGGTTTACACCCACGCTGGTCAACATGTTGGCAACGACTTTTGCGGTAATGGCGACACGTGCAGAGCGAGGGCGTCTATCTTGGCGTGAGTACCCCAGATATGGGATTGCCGCAGTGATGCGGCCTGCTGAAGAGCGACGCAAGGCATCTACCATCACCATGACTTCCATCAGGTTGTCGTTGGTGGGATAACTGGTCGATTGCAGTACGAATACATCACGCCCACGCACATTTTCGAGCAGCTCTAACATCACTTCACCGTCAGAAAATCTACCTACATCTGCGCGACCAAGATCAATACCTAAATGTTTAGCAACTTCTTGCGCTAAAACAGGATTGGCATTGCCCGTAAACACCATCATGCTACCGTTGCTCAACGTGATAACCTTTACAAAAGAAGTTAACGATATTGTACAAAAAATTTAAGCGTGTAAATTGACTAAATCTACACGCTTAACACTTTATCATGGCTGGGGAAGAAGGATTCGAACCTTCGCATGCCGGAATCAAAATCCGGTGCCTTAACCAGCTTGGCGATTCCCCAATAAACTTTAATTGGCTAATTTAAAATGCGGATGATATTGAATTCCTATTGCAACAAAACCAGTGGTATTGGTCGGTTTGTTAGCTAAAAGTTCAACCGCTTCTTGTTTTGAATTAACCGCAACAAACACAGATGCACCCGAACCGCTCATTTTTGCTTCACCAAACTGGTGTAGCCATTGTAGGGTAGCTGCAACTGATGGAAATTCTTCACATACTACATTTTCAAGGTCATTTCTAAATAGCTTAGAATTTGCTTGGCTTGAAAAGTCCGCTATTTTCAATGGTTTCGTGTCTCTTGTCAATCTGGAATTGGCAAAAATTTTAGCTGTTGCGACATTCTCGTGGGGTGTTAACACTAAATAGTGCTTTTCACGCATGTGGATGGGTAATTCTACAGGGCTAAGTACTTCACCAATGCCCTCTGCCCATGCCGTTTGGCCAAAAATAAATACAGGTACATCGGCGCCTAAAGTGAGCCCAATGGCCATTAATTGCTGGCGATTTAACTGTAATGACCATAATTGATTCAGCGCCAGTAGTATGGTGGCTGCATCTGAACTGCCACCACCTAGTCCACCGCCCATCGGAATCTGTTTTTCAAGCGTAATGTTGACGCCAAGCATACAACCAGTGGCTTGCTGCAATGCGTGTGCTGCACGCACACACAAATCTTGCTCGGCAGGGATATGCTCGATGGGATGCGTGCGTATGACTTGCCCATCATCTCGAACTGAGAGATGTAAGGTGTCGTAGTAATCTAATAATTGAAAAACACTTTGCAGCGTGTGATAGCCATCAGGGCGTTGGCCCGTAATGTGTAAAAATAAATTGATTTTTGCGGGTGCTAAAAAAGTATGTGTTGAGTGCATAGCGTACTATTTTAACGCAAGACTATGATGGCTGTTATTTTTGTAATAGTGGTTTGTTATACAACGGTGATTGATGTAGCTAAATCGGCCCATAAACAGCGCAGCATTAAGCACCTATTCGAGTACTGATCGACCATTCAGTGGCTGTATTGAGCGGTTATTTGCGCCACCTATTGCAGCCGTGATGGCAGCAATTTGTTCAGCTGATGCGTTTAGTGTAGATTTCATGACAACCCAGCGCACGCCTTCGGTACATGGTGGCGTAGTAAGCGAGCCACTGTAGCGATAATATCGTTGATTCGTTGGCATCAGATCACTAGGCGTAAGACGCGCTTTCAGCTTAATGACTTCTCCCACTTTTTGCGGTAATTGAGCGAGCAACTTTGCTAATTGAATGTTGGGTTCGCCAGTTTGAAATAATACGCTGGTCATAGCTATATTTTTTTTGCTATCAAGGTGCAGAAATTGCATTTCAAGTGGGTGGCTCTGGCCATTGAGGTGATGCTCGCTTGGGGTGTGGATATCAACATACTTCAACTGGAATGCACTTTTATCTAACACCATCATATTGCCATCTCTAAAGTGAACGCGTAGCCCGCGGTGGGTGGACTCGATCTCTTTTGCTGCAAATTTATGAATGGTACGAATCGGTTTGAGTGCCGCATGGATGATGTTGTCAAATAAAACGGGGGATTGGTTGACCCCGCTTTCACAACTAGCAAATTGTTTGTTGAGTTTTCCCCAATGTTCAGGCCCTTTTTTTCCTTGGTAATCCCAATCTTTGGCGCCTATTACCTCACTCGTTTTGTTGGGGGTTGCTTGTGCTGTATTGGGGGCTTTAGGAATAGGCGTCTCTGGGGCTTCGTTAGCATTAGTCGCTGCTGGTTTTGTTGTATTTTCCTGATTTGGCGCTTGACTGTTTTGCTCTGGGGTTGAGGCTGGTGTACTACTTTCAGTGAGGGGCTTAGCTGGCGGCAGGTTTTGTGGGGCTGGTTTGGCGGCAGGCGCAGCATTATTTTGCTTGCACACGTAATGCATCGCAGCCTCTAAATCTGAGTCTGGCATAGGTTCAATAAACTCCGCACCTTTCATGTCTACACTTGCTGAGTAAACAAGTTCTTGATTCAAGTATTGAAATACTTGCGTGGTGGCCGATGTTTGCTGCGTGCAGTTAAAGTGCCATAAGGCTTTGGAGAGGTTATAAACTTTGTCTACAGAGTCTGGATTCTTTTGCGGGGTTTTGTATTCGATTTTCACCCATGACTTTTTGAGTGCGGCTTGCGTCACGATAGACTGCTTATCCAGCATCAGTTTAGAGTGCGCGTTGTCTTTTAGTTTCACCCACGTGGCTGCCTCACTAGGTAGCGAATAAACGAGGCAAGCTGCTATCAAGGCGAGTACTTTTAGATGTGTGATTAGCGTGCTGTGTATCATGAATGCATAGGCTGAGTAATGTGAGCAATACCTTATTATGCCTAATGCACTCAATTTTAAACTAAGAAATAAGCGTATAAATGCGTGCTAAATTGACTAATCAGCTCGCGATGAACGGCGGTGGTTTATGGCGCGGCAGTCCACTGCTCAACAACTAATTTAAGTAAAACGTTTTGACGTCTTAGGGTGATTTTTTGTGGTAATGACACGCCTAAACTATCCATGTATTGCGTATACTCGATTTTCCAACCCTGCTGTTCTAGCAGGGTGAGCCTGCCTGCGTTATCCCATTGCTGTTGGTCGATAGACGCTTGCGTAGGTCTACCCACTGCCCAATCGCTTAAACCACTTAAGGGCAACCGCCAGCCCAGCGTTTTTTCGGTAAGGCTCTCTGCATCTTGAGCAGATACGCGCTCACCTTTGGCATTGGTGAGCGTCACTTGCGCGGTGGATTTTTCAATATGCGCTATTTTGCTGCCTAGCGGTGTAAATATATCAATCCCATCGGTATCGCTAAGGTGTAACCAGTGCAAGCTGCCTGAATAGCCTTTTCCATCGGCGTTGACAGCGAGCCTGCCTTGAATGTTAAAGGTTTGGATTGCAGCTATTTGTTTTAAATGGATTTGGTGTACAGAAACATCAGTGGCGGGTCGAACCGGAGGTTGTATGGCACAACCTCCGATGATTAACCAGACCAGAGCTAGGAATAAACGCGAAAAAACCAATGGCGAATGGATAGTGATGTTGGGAAAAATGCGTAAGTACTTAAATTTTCATTAAGACTTGAATTTTTTGGTGGTCGCCAATAACACATCATTTTCTGGAAATGCCTTCAGCGCTTGCTCCCAAATAATCTTAGCTTCTTCTTGCTGGCCTTGTTTCCATAAAGCCTCGCCTAAATGTGCTGCAATTTCAGGATCTGCCTGAATTTCATAGGCTTTTCTCAAATATTCAATAGCATTGGGCAAGTCTCCTAACCGAAAATATACCCAACCCAAACTATCCATAATGTAATGGTCATTTGGCGATAGCTTGAGTGCAGTTTCTATCAAGGTTTTGGCTTCGATCAGCTTAATGTTGCGGTCAGCATAGGAGTATCCAAGCGCATTGTAGGCAGCAGCGTAATCTGGGCGCATTTTAATCAGCTTATAAAGCTCTACTTCCATAATATCGAGCTTGCCAATACGCTCCGCCATCATTGCGTAGTCATACACCAACTCAGGGGAGTTCGGCATGTTGTTGACCGCTTTTTCTGCTAATTCAAAAGCGTCTTGATAACGCTTTGCTTGACTCAGTAAATTGACCTCGGTTTGGATAATCAGTATTTGCTGCTCTACAGTTAAGTCGTTCACATCATCCAGCATGGCAATTGCGGCATCCACACCTTTTGTCCTAGCTATCACGCCAGCAGCAGAAAGTCGGCCATCTAAGTAAAATTCACCGGGCTGAATTTTGTCGTACCAAGTCAATGCACGTGCATCATCTTTCTGTCTTTCAGCAGAACGGCCGAGGTATAAATGTAATTGGTCAGGCTCTTTAAAGCCGCCTTTGAGTGCTTGCTCAAAGTACTGATCTGCCATTTTATACTCTGCAGATTCAAGAGATAGCAAGCCTACAACTGCGCTGACCTCAGGGCTACCTTTTGAGCTTTCAACTAACCGTATAAACTCTGGTTTCGCCTCTTCAATTTTCTTTTGACTCACCAATGTTTTTGCATACGCCATGCGGATGTCATTCGCATTCGGGTATTTTTTTAAAAATGCTTTATAAAAACCTAGCGCTTTGTCAGGCGATTCTTTAAATAAGATTTGCGCTTGCATCTGTGCGCCTGTTTCCCAGCCTGGGCGATGTTTGTCTGCCGTCTCTAATGCGACTTTTGCAATGTCTGGTTTGTCTGCAAAGAATGCAGCCTGTGCTATGGCAAAATGTGCCTCGGGCAGTTTAGGGTAAGGCTTAGCCAGTTCTTGCACTACCTCTAATACTTCTTGCTTGTCTTTTTGTTTAGAAAGTAAGGTGTTGAGATATAAAAAACCATTCGCGCGTGTATCTTCTTTGGCTAGCAGTTTTTTAATTTGTGGCTTGGCATCTTTTAAATTACCACTGGCCACCAAAAGCTGACTAGCAGCTTGTTGTGCTTCTATCGAATTCGGGTCTAGTTCAGTCCACAAAGTGGATGCATGTAATGCCAAAGCGGGCTGGTTAGCATAAGCTGCAACTTTGGCTGCGCGCTCTGCCAGGCGTGGGTCACGCGTTTGTTTAGCTAAATCTAAAAACAATTGGCTAGCCAATGAAAGTTCACCGCGCTGCCCTGCAATTTCACCAAGCAAATATTTATATACAAACTCTGCATTGGCCTCAGTGATTTTAGGCGTAACAGCAGATGAGCTCTCAGCGTAAGCCATGCTGCTGCTTGCAAAGCAAATCACGAGGGATAGAACAACTTGTTTAATTTTTGGCATTAATTTATGTTTCCAGTGAACGTTGAGTCGACTACTCTTTTAATTATCATACTATTTCTGCACCTGATGGTTTAGTCCGTGACAGTTTATGCAAGTTCATCCATAATTAAAGGTTACGTGATAAATAAGTCAAAATAATACGTAAAGTGGTATCAACTACAATTAGGACTATATCGTTTTGCCAGAAACTTTTCTACAAGTTTTGTCTCAATAAGCGGTTGGTTTTTAAATATATAACGACGACTATCTAGATCGAAGTACAACTACATAAGATGCATACTATTTATGGATAATTTAACAGTAGAAGCGATTGAACTCACACGTTTATACGGGGGTAGGGCGGCAGTCAGTGACGTGAGCTTTAACTTAGCCAAGGGTCAGGTATTAGGCTTTCTAGGGCCGAATGGTGCGGGTAAATCCACCACCATGAAAATGCTGACAGGTAATTTAGCCCCTAGCGCAGGTAGCGTTAAAATTTGTGGTATTGATATGATGGAAAGCCCTAAAGAAGCCAAAGCGCTAATTGGGTATTTGCCAGAAATGCGCCCGTTATACAAAGAGTTCACTGTAGATGAATACTTAACGATCGCAGCAAGATTGCACAAAGTAAGTAGCAAGCACATCAAAAAGGCCGTAGAGAGTGCAAAAGAGCGTTGTGGCTTGTCACACATGAGCAAACGCCTAATCGAAAACCTATCTAATGGCTATCAACAACGAGTAGGGATTGCCCAAGCCATTATTCACAACCCAATGGTGGTGATTTTGGATGAGCCAACCGTAGGTTTAGATCCAATCCAAATCCGTGATATTCGCGCACTGATTAAAGAAATCGGTCAAGAACACAGCGTGATTGTGTCCACACATATTCTGCCTGAGGTAGAAATGGTGTGCGATCACGTACAGATTATCGACAAAGGTAAGCTGGTGTTTAACGGTGGCATCGATGTGCTGAAACGTCAACGCATAGGCAATAAATTGTTACTAGGCTTTAAACAACCACCTACAGAATCTGCTTTGCTGCAAATTCCAGGCATTGCAGAGGTGGAGCATGTAGATGGTATGGTGCGTGTGCGCTTTACTGAGGGGAGCAACCCTAATGAAGCGATTGTAGAAGCTTCTGTAAAAGAAGGCTGGGGCTTGTATCAAATTGCCCCTGATCAAACCAGCTTGGAAGATGTCTTTGTACAATTGACCTATCAAGAAGCTGTGCCTGTCGAAGAAAAAGCAGCATAAAGGATTAAACATGGTATTCAGTATTGCAAGAAAAGAATTGAAAAGTATGTTTGCATCACCCATGGGCTGGATTATTCTGGCCTTATTGATGTTTGCATTCGGTACTTATTATCTCAACGGTGTGAATAACTATTTCGAAGTCATGTCAGGGTCTATCCGCCCAGCAGAGCGTTATGGGGTCACGCAATTTGTAGGGCAAACTGTATATGGCGTAGCTTCTTTTATTATGCTGTTTGCAGTGCCGCTACTCTCCATGCGCCTGATCTCAGAAGAGCGCCGTAGTCAAACCATGCCATTTTTGTTCAGTGCGCCTTTATCGCTCACCGAGATTGTGGTGGGTAAGTTTTTAGGCTTGGTGTTGTTCTTGGCTATTCTCGTGCTGTACATCGCCATTATGCTATCAACACTCAATATCTGGTCAGACATTGATTTTGGTTACGTGATTGCCAATTCAGTCGGCCTGTTATTGCTGGTAGCGAGTTTTTCAGCCTTAGGCTTGTATTTCTCTAGCCTGACCTCTCAGCCGATTGTGGCTGGTATTTTGAGCTTTATCGCTTTGTTTGTATTGATGATTTTGGACCGCTTTTTTGCAGGTGACCCGACCAATATCATGTCTCATCTATCTCTGATGAAGCATTTTCAGTCGTTTGCTGGTGGATTGATTGACACCGCTGATATCGCATATTTTGCTTTATTTATCATTACATTTTTAACACTCACGATTCGTCGCTTAGATGCTGACCGTTTAAGAGGCTAATTGGATTTATTTTATGAAAATTAACCGTAATTTAAGACTACAAATGTTGGCACAAAACTGGTTGTTTGTGCTCGTGTTCCTCGTGCTGGTTGCGATGTTGGGCTACCTAGCAAGTCAATATCGTTACGCCAAAGATATCACGCAGGCTAATCGAAACATTCTGACGCAAGGCAGTATTAACGTACTCAAACAGATGCAGGGTGCGGTAAATATTACTGTATACGCTACCAATGACGATGCCAATAATGGTGACACGTTCCGCAAAGGTGTGTCTGATTTTGTGGCGCGTTATCAACGTGAAAAGAAAGATATTTTCCTTAAATTTATTAATCCATCAGAAGAACCCAAGTTAGCGCAAGAAGCTGGCGTAAAAACCGATGGCGAGATTGTGGTGGAGTTCAATAAACGCTTAGAACACATTAACCCGCCAGTAGCAGAGCAAGAAATGACCAACTTATTGGTGCGTTTATCTCGTACCAACAACCAACCCATCATGTTTTTGGATGGTCATGGTGAACGCCATTTGCAAGGGGTAAAAAATCACGATTTGGGCGAGTTTGGCAAACAGCTTGAAAGCAAAGGCTTTAAATTTGCCAACCCAGATTTAACCATTGCGCAAGAAGTGCCAGCTAATGGCGCAATGTTGGTGATTGCAAGCCCACAAGTAGATGTGAGCGAAATCGAAGCCAAGAAGATTCTGACTTACATTGAAGCAGGCGGTAATGTGCTTTGGTTGTTGGATGACGATAATGTGCGTGGCTTGAAAATTGTGGCCGATTATTTGGGCTTGTCTATTTCGCCTGGCATAGTCATTGATAAGACAGCTGAACAGTATCGTGCAGACCCTAAAGTCGCATTTGCAAGTTTTTATGGTGACCACCCCATTACACGTAGCTTTCAACTTCGTACTTTGTTCCCAGAAGCGCATGAAATTGATGCAAAAGCTTCGGATGATTTGGGCTGGAAAGTTGGCCGTTTGGTCGAGGTCGCACCGAATGGCTGGTTAGAGTCAGATAAAATTCCTAAAGACGCTAAAAATCTCAAAGTGAGTTTTGACCGCCAAAAAGATAAACAAGGCCCGATTAATATTGGCGTGGCGCTTGAGCGCGAGTATGGCAAAAAAGGGCAACGTGTTGTAGTGATGGGTAATGCCAACTTCTTATCCAATACCTTTATTACCAATGGAGGCAACTTGGATTTTGGCTTGAATATTGTCAATTGGTTGGCAGGTGATGATCGTTTAATCACCATTCAACCACTGCCACTCAAAGACATTAACGTCACGATTCCTAATGATGACCAAGGCCGTTTAGTGGCGTGGACAGTGTTTCATAGTTTCCAATTCTTTATTCCAATCGCCTTCTTCGTGGCTGGCTTTTGGTTATGGTGGAAACGCAGAAAAGCTTAAGTCTTAAGGTCCTAAATTATGAAAAAAAGATGGTTGTTAAATCTGCTGTTGCTCACATTTGTGGTGGGCATTGCGTTATTTTTGCATTTCCGTCCTCAAGATGAAGTGCAGTCCGCCAAAGATTTTGAAGTGTCCGCACTAAAAATGGCAGATTTTACAAATGTTAAAGTAGAGTTTCCTGCGCAAGCACCAGTGGCTTTTGAAAAGGTGGATGGCTTTTGGCGTATGACCGCACCTTATAAATCACGTGCCGATCAAATGTCCGTGCAACGCATTCTTTCCATTATCGCTGCCAGAACAAAAGTGAAATTGCCAGCTACAGACCTGACCAAATATGGTTTGGATAACCCGCTGTTAAAACTCAAGTTAACAGATGCGGGTGCCACACATGAGTTTGCATTTGGTACCTATAATCCGGTGACGGAAGAGCAATATGTGGGCTTTAAAGATGCGGTTTATTTGCTCCCCGGTAGCTACAGCGAAGCAGCTTCCACCCAACCGATCGAACTCGTAGATAAGCGTCCACTCACCGTGGCAGAAGCCAAGCAAATTGTTGGTTTGGATTTAGGTCGCCTAGAGCAATGGGAAGAGATCCGCCTGAATGTGGATGTGGATGACCAAGGTAAATGGCAGGTTAGTGCGCCCAAAGCCAAGCCAACCCAAAATGAAATGAATGAATGGTTAGAGTTTAGTTGGAAGCAAAGCCAAGCGACATCGGTAGAGTTTTACACACCAGATCGCAAAGCCACTTATCCTTCGTTTGAACTTAAGCTAAAAAACGGCAAAAAAGTGCACTTTGATAAGCTACAAGAGTCGCCAGAGTATTTATTGGCACGACCAGACGAAGGTATCATTTACCATTTCCCCAATGATGTGGGTTTTACTATGGTGAACCCGCCCATCAACTTGCAATAAGCCATGCCAGAATTACCAGAGGTCGAAACCACACGGCTAGGCCTCTTGCCCGTGCTAGGGCAAACGGTTGCGCAAGTCACCGTGCGCAACCATGGCATGCGCTGGCCCATTCCTCAAAGCTTACCGCAAACGCTGCAAGGCTTAACCTTACAAAAGTTAGAGCGTAGAGCTAAGTACATTCTAGCGAGCATGCAGAGTGGCGAAGCATCAGGCACCTTGCTTTTGCATTTGGGGATGTCTGGCCGATTATGTTTGCTAGAGCAATTTACCCCAGCAGAGAAACACGATCACCTCGATATTGCATTTGCCGATGGCAGAGTCATCCGATTACGCGATCCCAGACGTTTTGGTGCAGTGTTATGGATGGCAGGCGATGTGAATTTGCATCCGCTGTTAGCTACCCTTGGTCCGGAGCCATTACAAGACACTTTCAACGCACGCTATTTACACAACAATATGCGCACACGAACGGCCGCCATTAAAACAACCATGATGGATGCACATTTAGTGGTGGGCGTAGGGAATATCTACGCCAGTGAGTCTTTATTTAGAGCACGTATTGCACCGCAAACCCCAGCTAACAAACTTACACTTCAACAATGCGAGCGTTTAGTCGCAGAAATTAAATCCACACTCAGCGATGCCCTCAAAGCAGGTGGCAGCAGCTTGCGTGATTTCTTTGGTGCAGATGGCAATCCTGGGTATTTTCAACAAACTTACTTTGTGTATGGCAGAACTGGTGAACCATGTCGAGTGTGTGGCAAACCGATTTTAAGTATTCGGCAAGGGCAGCGCTCTACATTTTATTGCAAATCTTGCCAAAAGTAATGGCGGCAAGATTTGTACAGCAATCGAGATTAACGCCTAACGAAATATTTGTTATTTGGATGTAAACGATTAGTATCAGCGATACGGACCATAAATGTTTAGGCGAGTATTATTTTATGACAAAGTCTAAACAGCATAAGAATGTATTATTCATTCTCAGCTCTGTCTGGTTTTATACAGTTTCTACCAGCATTTTTCGCCTGATACAAATGAAGATCGGCACGCTCGATAACTTGACCCAGTGATTCGCCTGTCTGCATTTGGGCTATGCCCGCGCTGAGTGTGATATTAACCACTTCTTTATTAAATGGTATGCGTAAATCAGCCACCGCCGAGCGAATAACCTCGGTAATATCGTAGGCATCTGCCATATCACAACCTGATAGCATGAGTAAAAATTCCTCGCCACCCCATCGGCAGACAATATCTTCTTCTCGCACATGGGATTTAATCAGGTGTGCCACTCTAGCGAGAACGCGATCGCCAGCTTGATGACCATAGTTGTCGTTAATCTTTTTGAATAAATCAATGTCGACCAAAACCAGTGAAAGTGGGTCATCGCGGCGCTTGCTTCTAGCTACTGCCTGCTTAAAGTAAAACTCGAAGACTTGTCGACTTGTGGTACCAGTCAACTTGTCTTGCGTGGCCATGGTTTCCAGTTTGCCGTGGTAGCCGCGAAGTGCTACATGTGCAAGCAATAACACCACTACACTGATAATCAGTGTAACGCTCATATTGATTAGCAGAGCGGTTTCAATGCGTTCTGAGCTAGGATCATTCACTTGCTCTACAATCAGATACCAATCAAACTCTGGCACAAGTCGGCTATTAATGTAGAGCATGCTGCCATTGCTTGCTTTGAGCGATAGTGATGCGCTAGGAGACGTTAAAATTTGTAAGAAGGCTCTATCCAGACTGGCCTTATTTTGTATATGCAGTTCAGGGTTATATTGACTGCTTTGCAACATGACATCACCTTGCCGGTTGACAAAGTAAATCTCGCGTCCGTAGCGTTTCTGATAGTTTTCAATTAATTCAACTACAGTTTGCAAAGATAACCCAACGCCAATGACACCAATAAAATTGCCGGCCTTATCTTCGATGCGGTAATTCACAAAGATACTGAGACGTTGCTTGTCTGCGGTGTCACGATCAATGTTGATGACATAGGGTTGCTGGGATGATTTGGCTTGGAAATACCAAGCATCCTCTTTGGTATTTGTCTTGATTTTTTTTAATACGCCAGATGGGTGATAGTACAGTCTTGATGACTCAGACACAAAAAACGCGGTAATCGTATTGTATTTCTTCTGAATTTGCGCAAGATAACTGGTCATTTTGCTGGCATCTTGCTCGCCACCATTCACCCAGTCATACACAAATACATCATTGGCCATCAAGGAGGAAATAAGCAATGGTTGCAATAAGTCGCGCTGGATTTCAGAGTAAATATTATCGCTTGTGAGAGGCAGCATCTCATGCTGCAAGCGATCAGTCAGAGAATCTTTGGCGAAAAAATACCCTATCAGGCTGGTAGCTAGAAATCCAGCCAGCACAATGACACTTAGTAGAACGGTATATAAACGTTTGTTGACAACCATTAAGATAACCTGAATCGATAAAATTTTGTTTTGCTGATATCAATTCAAGATTATGACAAACCTGTAATAGGTTCTTATAGCAGAATAGGCGGGGCTTTCTATTCCATTTCTGTATTATTGAATCACGGAAAAGTTAAAGGTTAAAGCAAATACATTTAGTATGGATGCTTTCTTGCTGCATGTTCATGTAAATATCCATGTGGTTTCTCAGGGCTACCACCAATTTTCTGTGGCAATAATGACCCAATGATCATCCCGGCTGCACTTACGGCCAAACCAATCAGTTGTGGTGGAATCAAACTTTCTTCACCCACCAATACCTCTATCAGTACCCAACTGCCGATGCCGCCGATAATGGCGGCAAGCGCACCTTGGCTGGTAGAGCGTTTCCAGAATGCGCCAAATACTAACGGGATAAACGCGCCAGCCAATGTGATTTTATAAGCGGACTCTACCATGCCAAAAATCGAGAGTTCGGAGTTAAGCGCATACAGCAACACGCATATAGCAAAGCCTACTAGGCAGAAACGCATGACACGCAGAAAGCCTTTATCAGTGAGGTGTGGCATATAGCCTTTGACGATGTTCTCGGCAAAACTTACGGATGGTGCAAGTAGGGTGGCCGATGAGCAGCTCATGATGGCAGACAATACGGCACCAAAGAAAATCGCTTGCGCTAAAAGTGGCGTGTGTTCCAACACGAGTGTAGGCAATACGCGTTGCGAGTCTACTTCTACCAGTTTTCCATACACGGCAGGGTCTATAAGGGTGGCAGAGTAGGCGATAAACATGGGCACAAAGGTAAAGCAGAAGTAAACGCTGGCACCTAGAATGGAACCCCACAATGCAATTTTTGCGCTCTTAGCTGAGGTAATCCGCTGAAACACATCTTGTTGCGGAATCGAGCCCAACATCATGGTGACCCAGCCACCCATGAAGGTAATCCATACCCAAATATCTGCGCCTTTTGGAAAGAAATCTAACTTGCCCGCTTGGCGTGCATGTTCAACCACTGGTGCCACACCGCCAGTTAGCCCAGAGACAATACTGCCGATGTATAGTAAGCCACCAATCACTACAATCATTTGTACAAAATCCAGCACAGCAATAGATAGCATGCCGCCCAATGTGGTGTAGGTGAGCACAATCGCGGTACCTAAAATCATACCGACTTCTTCACTGACAGCACCTTGGGTAATCATATTAAAAATAAGGCCGAGTGCCTTGATTTGTGCGGCTACCCAGCCTAAATAGGAAACGACGATGGCAATGGTAGTGAGCACCTCCACCGAGCGGTTGTAGCGCATACGGTAGAAATCACCCAGCGTGATGATATTGAGTTTGTACAGTTGGGTAGAAAAAAAGAAACCGGCAATGATCAAACACATACTAGACCCAAATGGATCTGCGGCTACGCCGTTAAGGCCTTCTTTTACAAAGGTTGCAGAAACACCAAACACAGCCTCTGCCCCAAACCATGTTGCGAACACGGTGGCCATGACCACGGGCAATGGTAAATGGCGACCTGCTACGGCGTAATCTTTGGTGTTATGTACACGAGTGGCGGCCATTAAACCTATGCCAATTGAAATCATTAAATACACAATGACAAACCAAATCAGCATAAGCGCGTTCCCAGTGCTAAAAAATTAAAGTGCTCGAATTAAAGTGCGTGAATAGTTAAGAACAAGTGAGCGAAAAGTTTATTCAACTCTTAGCCAGGTTTGAGAGCGGCCAATCAGTGAAATGCCAATATAACCACGTACTTCTAGCTTATCTCCGGCCTCATTCAGTGTCATTTTACATTTATAGATTTTGCCATTGTCGGGATCTAAGATTTCGCCACCATCATATTTACTGCCATTTTGTTTGAGGCCTTTGGCTATGGTCATGCCAATGATTTTCTGGCCTTTACGTGCATCGGTGCATTTGTCGCAGACTTTATCGCCAGTGTCAGTTTCTAACAAGCCTTTTTCTACCACTGCGCTATATTCGCCATTATTTTCGCTGATGCGAATCAATGAACGCGGCTTGCCTGTGTTGTCATCTATCGTTTTCCACAGGCCTGCTGGTGTAGCATCGGCAGCCCAAAGGGTTTGGCTGAGGGTCAATAACAGACTTAAACTCAATGCGATTAAACCGTATTTGCGCATGATGCGTATCCTTTATGAAATGATTTAACGGGTAATTATTTAACCAGAATTATTATCAAACTCGCCAACTGAAGCAATACCAATACGGCAATCGCAAGCGTTGTCCATTTTTGCCATTTGGCATGACGATGCTGCGCTTGAATCAACTCAGCCAGATTGGTTTGCTGAGGCGTGTGCTGTTGGGCGTGTATGTTTTGCTGTAAAAACTGATGTACTAGTCTTGGCATTTCAGGTGCATTTTTAAGCACAAAGGGCAGTTCTTTCTTGACGGATTTGATGATGCTGCGCCAGCCCACTTGCTCGCTCATCCATTTTTTTAAAAATGGCTTGGCGGTTTGCCACAGGTCGATATTTGGATCCAGCTCGCGACCTAAACCTTCAATATTCAACAAAGTTTTTTGCAACATCACCAGCTGCGGTTGAATGACGACACCAAAACGACGCGACATTTGAAACAAACTAAGCAAAGTACGACCAAACGAAATATCTTTGAGCGGCTTATCAAATATCGGCTCACAAATAGCGCGAATCGCAGTTTCCAGCTCTTCCACATTGGTGTTTTCTGGCACCCAGCCAGATTCAATATGCGCAACCGCTACGTCGCGATAATCACGATTAAAAAAGGCTAAAAAGTTACGTGCAAGATAGTATTTATCGGTATCGGTCAGGCTACCCATAATGCCAAAATCTAAAGCAATGTATTTACCAGCATTGATGCCCTCTGTGACTACTTGAATATTGCCTGGGTGCATGTCTGCATGAAAAAAGCCGTCTCTGAACACCTGCGTAAAAAAGATTTCTACGCCATCGTGTGCCAGTTTGGTGATATTGATGCCTTTATCGCGCAAGACATCAATTTGACTGATAGGCGTGCCATACATGCGTTGCATGGTCATCACTTCTTTACGGCAATAATCCCAATACACATCTGGAATCAACAAGCGTTTATCAGGAAAGTTTCTAGCCAACTGCGTACAGTTAGCAGCTTCTAGCGTTAAATCTAATTCGTGATGCGTATGGCGTGCAAATTCATCCACAATTTCTAATGGTTTTAAGCGCTTGCCTTCACTAGAGAGCGCTTGTATCAGCCAAGCCAAACTTTTAATTAACGCTAAGTCTTTTTCTATGACAGCAGCAATGCCTGGTCTGAGCACCTTAACAGCCACTTCGTGGCCATCAAGCAATTTGGCAAAATGCACTTGCGCAACTGACGCGCTGGCCACAGGCTCAGTTTCAAAGGCTGAGTACACGAGATCAATCGGCAGACCGAACGATTTTTCAATGGATGTTTTGACTTGCTCATATGGAAAGGGGGGTACTTGATCTTGTAACTTTGCTAATTCATCGGCAACATCAATAGGTAGCAAATCGCGTCTAGTAGAGAGCATTTGCCCAAACTTAACAAAAATCGGCCCTAATTTTTCAAGCGCCATGCGCAGACGTACGCCACGTGGTGAGGCTTGTGTACGCCAAAACAATCCAACATTTAATACTTGGTGGATGAGTTTAAAAGCACCTTGGTTGGCTAAAAATTCATCTAGCCTTGCCCAAGCAAGCACATACAAAATATAGAGGAGACGAAGATAGTGCATGCTTACTTCAGGTGCTTTCTTTGGGTGTTTTAGCTTTGGCAGTCCCAGCTTTAGTAGACTCGGCTTTGGTTGATTTGGGTTTGGTGGATTGCACTTTTTTTACTGAGGATGCAAGATGGGTGTCAGTATCTTCTGCGCTGCTACCTATTTGCTGTGACAGTTTTTCCAGCTTTTTCTCAAAGCGTTCTACGTCATGTCTTAAGGTATCTACAGATTGGTTAAACTGTTCAACATGCATCTTTTTAGCCAACACAGGTTTTTCTTCTTGCCAGTACTCGCTGACCATTTCTGCAAATTGAGTAGTTTGTTTTTTGGCTTGTGCAAACATCGATTGCGTCACCTCACCAATTTTATAAGCCGCAATATCGCCAGTGAGGTGGCTGATGTCTTCTTCAATATCCCAACGCATCTGCTGTAGCACTTTGCTTACTTCAGTCGCGACATGCACATCGCCATCTACTTTAATCAGCGTTTTGGCATGTTCATCGCCGCTCGCTAAGCGCATGGCCAAGCTAGGTGGAATGAATACAGTTGCGTTTGGCATAGCATTGTCTGGTGCGGTCGCTAGGCTTCCATCTTCCAACACAACCAGTTGCATACGCATTAAAGAGAAATCGAAAGCGATGATTTGCCCTGCAAATGCTGTTAAATGGGGTTTGGCCCAACTATTTTGTTGGGTGATGTGTTGTAAAAAACGTGTGACGAGAGGCGCAATCATGCTGTTTTATAGCCTTTGTGTAAGGCTACAACCCCTGCTGATAAATTGTAATAATCCACATGATTGAAGCCAGCGTCCAACATCATTTGCTTGAGTGTTTCTTGATCTGGATGCATACGAATACTCTCTGCTAAATATTGGTAGCTATCTGCATCTTTCGCAATCCATTTGCCCATCATTGGCAGTAGTTTGAATGAATACAGGTCGTATAACTTTTCGAGCGGTTGCCATACTTTGGAAAACTCTAGCACCAGTAGGCGCCCACCCACTTTTAGCACACGTTGCATTTCTTTTAACGCAACGTCTTTGTGTGTCATATTGCGCAAACCAAAGGCCACGATCACGCAATCAAAACTTTGATCTGCAAAAGGCAATTGCTCAGCATTGCATTGCATGGCGGGTACGTTGAGTCCTGCGTCTAACATTCTGTCTCGCCCAACGCCCAGCATAGAGGCATTAATGTCAGTCAGGATCACTTCCCCAGTCGGGCCGACTTTTTTTGCAAATAGTTTAGACAAGTCGCCGCTGCCACCTGCAATGTCCAGCACTTTATCACCCGTTTTCACGCCACTGGTGTCGAGCGCAAACTGCTTCCAAACTCGGTGCATACCAGCGGACATGACATCGTTCATCACATCATATTTTTGCGCAACTGAATGAAAAACCTCGCCAACTTTGGCTTGCTTTTCGTGTTCTGGCACTGTTTTGTAACCAAAGTGGGTGGTGTCTTCGCGGTGATTGTCCATGTAAACCGTCCTTATTTACTCTCTTTACGCGGATGTCCGGCAGCATCCAACTTGCCTATGTACTCAAGCCAAAGCGCTTGATAGTTCTCTGCCAGATAATAGAGATAATCCCAGGAATATAAGCCAGTATCATGGCCATCTGAGAACACTAACTTGACCGCATAATTGCCGACTGGTTCTATGGCTTGAATATTCACATCTTCCTTGCCGATTTGCAGCACTTCCTGCCCAGCACCGTGACCTCGCACTTCGGCAGAAGGAGAGTACACACGCAAGAATTCGCAAGACAGCATGCACTCAGTATTATCATCAAAATGCATCTCTAAAAGCTTAGAAGCTTGATGCAGTTTAATGGCTGTGGGGCGCGGTGAATCAGGGGTTAATCCGCTCATACAGGTAATCAATATCAGCAATAAAATAAGACTGAAATGATAACAGAACATGGGTTCTGGCTGATTATTAAAAGTGAATTATTCAAAATACAACATTGCACAACCGTTTGTAGTAAAAAAATAACCACTTATCTGATAATTTTTTCAAAAACACATCTTAGCCTGCTGATTTATTTAATCCTTTTTCAAATCATGCTAGAGTCATAGCTATAAAAAGTCTGATACGGGGCAGGTATGGCGGAAAATAGATTAGCACATCAATTTGCAGCTTATTCTGAGTGGAGAAAATCGCTAGTCGATTGCATCAATGATTATCGCAATTGGCTGAACGAGCATGAATTAAATGATGCCCAAGTAGAGCAACGTATCACGCACTTGCTAGAACGTTTGCGTGAAGACAAATTGAACGTAGCGTTTGTGGCAGAATTCTCACGCGGTAAATCCGAACTCATCAACGCAATATTTTTTGCTGACTACGGCCAACGTCTATTACCGTCCAGTGCTGGCCGCACTACCATGTGTCCTACCGAATTGTTGTATGACGCAACGAAACCCACCTCGCTACAGTTGTTGCCTATTGATACGCGGGCAACCGATGTCTCCACAACAGAATATAAACGCTATCCGGAAGAGTGGACGGTGGTTGAATTTGATGTCAATTCGAACGACAGCATGGTGGATGCGTTTAAAGAAGTGAGTCGCACCAAGCGTGTGACAGCAGAGGAAGCTGAAAAACTGAGCTTGTATGATCCAAACAATAGCGACGATGCAATGAGCTTGAACAAAGATGGCACAGTGGATGTGCCATGCTGGCGCTATGCAATGATTAACTTCCCCCACCCTCTGCTAGAGCAGGGTTTGGTGATATTGGACACCCCAGGTTTGAATGCGATTGGTACGGAACCTGAACTGACACTCAACATGCTGCCTAATGCGCACGCTGTGTTGTTTATTTTGGGTGCGGATACGGGCGTGACAAAATCTGAGATTGACGTGTGGCGCCAATATATTAGTGGTACACGCTGGAAGCAAAAAGGCCGCATGGCGGTGCTGAATAAGATTGATGGTTTGTGGGATGAGCTCAAAGACGATGTGGAAATCGAAAAAGAACTCCTCAAACAAGTGAAAGTCAGTGCAGAGCTGCTTGGGTTAGAAACAACACAGATATTCCCTACTTCAGCGCAAAAAGGCTTGCTGGCCAAGGTGAATGGTGATGAAAACCTATTGATTCAAAGCCGCTTGCCTATTTTAGAAAAAGCACTTTCTGACGAGTTGATTCCGTCTAAAAAAGAGATTGTGCGTGATAACACTAAAAATGAAATTGATGACCTAATTACCAATACTAATTTAATTTTGGAATCACGTATCAGCGGTGTGCTTGAACAGTTGGAAGAGTTGCGTGGCTTACGTGGCAAAAACGAAGATGTCGTTGAGCACATGATGAACAAAGTTAAAGTAGATAAAGAAAACTTTGAAAAAGGCTTACAACGTTTTCAAGCCTTGCGCAGTGTGTTCTCACAGCAAACCAATAAACTATTCACATTATTGGGTATGGATGGTTTGAAAGCCAAAGTGCACGATACGCGCGAAACCATGGTCAAGGCGAACTTTACGAAAACGATTCGTGATGCGATGGATGATTTTTTCTTGGAACTGAAAGGGCGTTTGGTTTCTTCAGACGAGCATATCCAAGATATCAAAAAAATGATGGACGTGATGTATGAGAAGTTTGCAAAAGAGCATGGTCTTCGCAAATCAGAACCGCCAGCATTCTCAACGTTACGGTATCAAAAAGAACTTGCTAAATACGAGCGTGCTTATAAAGAGCAATTTAACACCACGTTTAACATGATCGCCAACGAGAAAATGACACTCACCAGCAAGTTTTTTGAGACACTGGCTAGCCGGGTGATTCACGTGTATGAAGTGGCCAATCGTGATGTTGAAAACTGGCTGAAAGCCGTAATCGCACCAATGGAATCACAAGTGCGTGAACATCAGATTCAATTGCGTCGTCGTTTGGAAAGTATTAAACGTATTTATCAGGCAACAGATACTTTAGAAGATCGCATTGCCGAATTGGAAACAGTAGAGAAAGCAATACGCTCACAGGTGATGGATTTAAAAGTGTTGCGTCAGCACATGGGTAATGCGTTGGATTACGATAACGAACAAGCGGAAAGCCAAGCAGCCTAACTCTAGGTAATAGTAGAAACAAATAAAAAGCCGCTAAATAGCGGCTTTTTATTTTAGAGCGTAACAAAATTAATGTTCTAACTCAGTCGTCATGATGCTTTTAATTTTCTGCATCGCTTTTTGCTCAATTTGACGAATACGTTCAGCAGACACATTAAACTCAGCGGCTAAGTCATGCAAAGTTGCATTCGCATTTTCATTTAACCAACGTGCTTCTACCACACGTCTGCTTCGGTCATCTAAACTCATCAACGCTTTACTCAAGCCAGAAGACTGACGTTGCTCAGTTTGCACGTTCTCTAAATGTTGTGCAGGCTCTGGGCTTTCATCCTCTAAATAAGCAATCGGACTAAATGACTCGTCACCATCATCATCCAAATGTGCATCCAGAGAGATTTCTTGGCCATTTAAACGGTATTCCATCTCCATGACTTCTTCTGGCTTCACATTTAACTCTTTAGCGATATGGTTAATCTGATCAGGATTAAGCGTATCAAAACTTTGTTTCATGCTGCGTAAGTTAAAGAATAATTTACGCTGCGCTTTAGTCGTCGCAGTTTTGACCAAACGCCAATTGCGCACAATAAATTCATTCATTTCAGCTTTAATCCAATGCATAGCAAAAGATACGAGCCTTACGCCGCGGTCTGGGTCAAAGCGTTTCACCGCCTTCATTAGGCCAATATTGCCTTCTTGAATCAGGTCGGATTGAGATAAGCCATAGCCGGCATAGCCGCGCGCAATACTCGCAACTAAACGTAAGTGAGAGACGATGAGCGCACGTGCAGCCTCAAGGTCGCCATCTTTTTTCAGGCGAGTAGCGTAATCGTATTCCTCTTCTGCAGTGAGTACAGGGAACGCCTTAATAGCGCGCATGTACTGATCTAAACTGTCTAAAGAGGCGACTGAAGGTATCGTTAAAGCGTTTATAGTAAACTCCTTTAATTGACAATAATTAATTTTAGCACTCTAGCTTTGAGAGTGCTAGCGAAAAAAAGTTTCAAATAAGAGATTGTTGTTCTAAACAATTAAAGTAGTGAAATTACTTACAAATCGAAAATTCCCCAAAATTATTTAGCTGTATGAAGTAATAATGTTTAGGCCAAATCTTGTAATAGTTGATTTATGTGTCATATGCTCACCCTATTCATAGAAATTTGTTGTTGTTGCTGTTGTTCACTTTAGGCATCTAAATCCCCAAAGCAGTCATTCATAAGAGCACTAAATAAACTTAGTTGCGTCCGTATTTGCTATAAATTATTATACGGACAGAGCAATAGCTAACCTTAAGATTTAAAAAGAAAAATAACATGCCAAAATCAAATTTCACATTATTATTATGCGTACGCCTGCGTCCGCATAATTACTGTTAGGCATTTATATGCAGGAACGAAATAATTCACAAAGAGATAGAGTTATAAATGGTGCAATAGCTAATCTTAAACAACAAATGTATTGGTTGTTTTTCTTAGTACTAGCAATTACTCCAATCTTAACAATCAGCTCCTTCTTGCATGGAAATGCAGATCGAAAAGTTTTATTATTTGTAATGATTTTGTGGGCTGTAGTTTTTTATAAGACATCTAAGTCGCATCATGAACGAAAAATTATTAGTTACTGGGTTTCGTTACCTTGCGGCGCAATAATCTTAATCGCTTCATTTTTCTATTAAATGCCTAACCCATCATTCAAGCGGGACGCCTAACGGCGCCCCTTAATTCAAACGTTAGGCGTCAGTCTGAATCTATGAAGCATTTATTGCCATTCCTTCCTGAACCAAGCGTGCTCTCTGTAACAGTCGATCGACCGATTGTTCGGATTATACTGGCGGCTGTTATCGGGTTACCAACCGCCGCGTTCTTACTCTTCTTCGGTTGGTTAGGCATAGCTATTCCTTTCAATTCACTAAGAGAGGGTTTAGAACCTTTATTCTCTGCTGCCCTTCTTACGGTTTCTACACTCGGTTTGCTGGGTGTCATAGGTGGCTGGGTTCGATTGTTAATTAAGCAAACGTCTATGAACAAGCCGGTCCGGTGCATAACAGTCGCATTACTTTGGTGTGGTGTCATAGCAGCCATCTGCTTTGAGGTTGCCATGTTCTTTGGTGAAATTAAGCCGATTAACCTAGTCATTGCAGCTACTTTTACAGTGTTAGCGGTAATAGGTATGCTATTAATTCACGCTACACCCTGTATTAAATGAAGATGCCGCCTAACCCATCATTCAAGCGGGACGCCTAACGGCGCCCCTTAATTCAAACGTTAGGTCGCCATATGCGAAAAACCCTCTGGATTTGGTCTTTCCTGTCGGCAGGTCACCTTGGCCTAGCGGTTTTATCAATCTTCTTGGGCATCGATAGGCTGTCCGCCATTGTTGCTGGCACTATCTACCTTCCGCTCTGGCCGGTCAGCAAGTTGGGCCTCCCCGTTTTCCAGGGGAACCAGTGGATGATCCCGCCACCTAACGCGCTTGGTTGGGCTTTTGTCGCTGTGTTTTGGGGGCTTCTATACTGGGCCTTAGCCTCATCACTCAGTCGTTTCCTTCAAAAGCGTTCCCAGGCGGCTTAACCCTTAGCTCACTCAACTCGGACCCCACCTGCATTGCCTTCCGTTTTCTCTCAACTTCTCGCTATCTTGGTTTCGTTCATCGCCTCGGTGCAGGCGGGGTCGGTTAGCTTCATTCGTTATGCATAAAGACACTAACTACACTCCTAACCACATACCCGAAAATGAAAGAATGCAAAACATTGCTTTCTCCATTTTGCTGGCTGTCTATGGAGCATATGGTGTGTGGGTTAACGATATGTATATCCCAGGGAAACGCTCCAAAGGCATTCATCTTCACGATGTCCCAGCTTGGATAATGTATGCGGCATTTATTTGCGCCTGTTTAGTTATGCTTTCAGTTGTCGTCGATCACTATGACAAACGTAACAACGAAACCAATTACAAGTTATTCGCAAATGTTTTTAGGTATCTTGGATGGGGATTTTTTGTCCTTTCCTTAATCATGGCAATTATTCGGTAATGCATAACCCGTCCATCAAGCGGGACGCGCTGATGCAGACCCCTTACAACAAACGTTGTATGACCGCCTAATCCCCAAATCCGCAGAATCCCCTTAGCTGGCCTTCGAGTGTGAAGTCCTTTCTTTCTTAATCAACCTTTCATAGATATCAGTTTAATGAAGGCTATTCAGCTATTCAAAACTACCAATGCGTAGTTAGAAAAATACGATTTATATTTTCACTTGTCGCTCATCTTTGGTGCTAGGCTATAAGGTGGAGTAATCACTCAACCAAAGTGAGCAAAATGTTACCTGTAAATCTTTCTACACTTGCACGGCGCCCATGGCTAAAAATTTCAATTGCAATATTGGTTTTGGTATCCCTCACCGCTTATCTATTACGTAACCTGATACTGGGGAAACCAGTTGATGCTTACCCCGCAACGATAACTGAATTAGTACAAACAGTGGTTGCTAGTGGACGAGTGATAACACCACAACGCATCGTAATTGCTGCCGAAACAACTAGACGAGTTAGTTTAATTCCAGTAATAGAGGGCCAAACAGTTAAACGCGGTCAATTACTCATTCAATTAAATGACCAAGATGAACGTGCAAGCTTGGCACAGGCCACTGCAACTGTCAGACAGGCGGAAGCTAAATTAAGACAGCTGCGTGAGGTAGAACTTCCCTCAGCATTACAAAATTTAAAGCAAGCGCAAACAAATATTGAACAAGCACGTAAGCAATATGACCGCACTAAAGATTTGCAAGCACGCGGTTTTATTAGTCAGGCTCAGTTAGATGAAGCAAAGCGTAACTACGATGTAATCAGTAGCCAAGTCCGTCTGGCTCGTTTACAGGTGGAAACCAATCTACCAACTGGTAGTGATTTAGCACTTGCTATAGCGGCTGTCGAGCAGGCCAATGCAAGCTTATATTTAGCAAAGGTTAAGCTGAGTGAAGATGCGATTCTTGCACCGGAAGATGGCACGCTTATCCGTCGCAGCGTTGAGTCTGGAGACGTCGTCCAGCCAGGTAAGGAATTAATGGTGCTTGCTGCAAACGGTGAAACACAAATTCTGGTGCTGCTTGATGAGAAAAACCTAGCCAAACTAGCCTTAGGACAAAAGGTATTAGCATCAGCTGATGCCTATGCAGACGAACGTTTTGATGCAGTTGTGAGCTATATTAACCCAAGTATAGATGCAACACGCGGTGCAGTCGAAGTGAAGATGGCAGTACCTAAACCACCCGTTTACTTACGACAAGACATGACCGTTTCAGTGGATATTGAAACAGCGCGCCGTGCAAATGTACTAGTCATTCCAACAGGTGCTTTACATGATGCTTCAAGCAGTTCTCCTTGGGTGCTCGTAGTACGCGACAACTTCACAATTAAGCAGCCAGTAAAACTTGGTTTACGTGGTGATAATAATATAGAAGTACTGAGTGGACTTAAAGCTGGCGAAGCAGTGATTTTAACTGCACTCGGCAGCATTGAAGCGGGTATGCATGTGCGTGCAAATATCATAAAAACGCAATGAATCCACTTTTTCCATTTGAATGGATTGTTGCGACTCGCTTTATGCGAGAAGGAAGAATGCAGACATTACTTATTATAGGTGGTGTAGCGCTTGGTGTTTCGGTGATTGTTTTTATCTCGGCACTAATAAGTGGCTTACAAAGTAATTTATTCCGTCGCACGCTAGACTTTCAAGCACAGATTGTAATCCTACCCCCAGAAGAAATCGCTAGACCTTTACGCGGCCTGAATAATCAAAAAGCTAATAAGCAAGAATCAGTATTAGTGCAAGCAAGGGCGCAGAGGTTACGCTCAATCGATCAATGGCAAAAAGTACGTGACCAACTGCTATTAATGAAAAATGTCACGGTAGTAGCACCGGTCGTTTCAGGCGCGGGTTTTGTAATTCGAGCCGATGCAAACAGGGCGATCACCTTGACAGGTATCGAACCGGAAAATTACTTACGTTTGATTGCGCTAAAAGACAAGATAATTGCTGGTAGTGCAAACGTTACCAGTTCGGATATTCTTGTGGGCATAGAACTTGCCAAAGATATGGGGGTTTCTATGGGCGATAAACTCACTTTAAGAACCGCTTCAGGAGGCACTGCGACATTGATGATTAGCGGCATTTTTGATTTTGGAAACAAGGGGCAAAACCAGCGTGCGGTTTATGTTGCTTTTCGCACTGCGCAAAGTTTGCTTAATTTGGCTGGTGGCGCCAGCAGCCTTGAAGTGAATGTAGCTGACCCATTTTCTGCTGAAAATATCGCGCAAGATATACAGGCGCAAACTGGACTTAAAGTTGAAAGTTGGATTGCCACCAACGCTCAATTTTTTAGTGCGCTTGCTGCGCAATCAATGTCAAATACTATCATTCGTTTTTTTGTTGGTTTAACTGCTGCACTTGGCATTGCCAGCGTACTAGTGGTTTCCGTAGTGCAAAAATCAAAAGAAATTGGTTTGCTACGGGCAACTGGCACCTCTAGGCAACAAGTCCTTCGCATATTTTTATTGCAAGGTGCATTAATGGGGTTGATGGGCTCTATCGTTGGCTCATTGATGGGCTGGGGATTCCTTATGCTTTGGCGAGGCATCGCAAAAAATGCTGATGGCACCCCATTGTTCGTTATCAACTTTGACCCTATGCTGTTTTTATATGCGGCACTAGGCGCAACAGTCGTTGGCACTCTTGCAGCTATGTTCCCTGCTTTACGTGCAGCTAGATTAGACCCTGCGGTGGCGATTCGTGGCTGAGTATAATGATGCTCTGACTTTACGCCTTGAGGGAATACGCAAAGCCTATGGCGTTGGAACGCCAGCAGAAACTGAAGTGTTGCATGGTATAGATCTAATATTAAAACGTGGCGAGTTTGCCGCTTTGATCGGACCGTCTGGTTCTGGAAAAAGTACCTTGCTGAATATTATTGGCCTACTTGACCAGCCTAATCAGGGTAAACTTTTCATCACAGGCCAACCCACCGAGTTATTGAAAGATATTGAACTGACACGTTTACGCGCAAGCGAGATTGGTTTTATTTTTCAGTTTCATAATCTGTTACCTGCATTTACTGCTCTTGAAAATGTGATGCTACCACGCCTAGCCGAGCTTGGTCATCCAGACGATGAGATGCGTCTAATAGCGGCTGAACTTATTGAAAAAGTTGGACTAACACCATGGAAGGAACATAAATCAAATGACTTATCGGGTGGTCAACAGCAACGGGTTGCTATCGCACGTGCGCTTGTGATGAACCCTGCCTTGGTATTAGCTGATGAACCCACTGGTAATTTAGATACCAAATCAGCTGATAGTGTTTTTGATTTAATGCGCGAGATGAATAAAACTAATGGTACTACATTCTTGATTGTCACGCACGACCCTAGACTTGCACAGCGCTGTGACCGCATTATTGAAATGGTTGATGGAAACATCGCTTCAGACAAGGAAAATTTAAATGTGTTAAAAATTGGTGACAATAACACTCATATTTCTTAATGCTAAGATGCCTCAGTAACGTAGGTAGTTTGAAGAAATAAATACAGTAATATTTTCAAATTTGGATTTACAAATGATTTTACCGCTGATGATTAGTTAAAATTTCAAAAGTCCCCTTATGTGCCTACTAGAATCTAATCCTCAAAGTTGAACATAAATCTCCTAATTGTCTGTTAAACCACAATTCACTTTGTGCGGCATGTGATTTGTCCACTCTCGACTTGTGTTGTGCTATGTGCCATGTACTTCTGAAACTGTATTAATAAATGTCCATTTTTCTGACTAGATACAGATTAAATTAAATTTAGTTTCTAATGATCAATCTCTAGAAAGTCGTATAAGTTGAAGGTTATTAAGACACTTTTCATGATAGCAATAATCTTGCTAGCTACTTGTTGGGGAGCTCTCGCTATCTATTTTGGTAACTCCAATACATCTTGGATTCAAACTATATTGGCAATCGGATTTGCTTTATCTGGATTATTGACAATATTTTTACTAGGCACAATACGCTTTCGCTGGCGTATGTTGGTGCTTTTTGGAATTTTGTTTGTATGTGTTGTTTTATGGTGGATGCGCATTCAACCATCAAATGATCGACAATGGCAGCAGGATGTCGAAAAGATTGCTTACGCGACGGTTGAAGGTGATTTGGTCACAGTTTGGAATGTCCGTAATTTTAATTATAAAAGTGAGTTTGAATATCAGCCTGCGTATTTCAATAAAACTTATGACTTGAGTAAACTTGAGAGTGCTGATCTTTTCACTACCTATTGGATGGGTCCTGCTATAGCCCATACTATGCTAAGTTTTAATTTTGGTGAGGGTGACCATCTTGCCATTTCAATTGAGGCACGAAAAGAGGAGGGGGAAAGTTATTCATCAATTAAAGGATTTTTCAAACAATATGAGTTGATTTATATCGCTGCAGATGAGCGTGATCTAGTACGTCTTCGGACGAATTATCGTAAAAACCCAGTTGAAGATGTGTATCTTTATGCTATTCATTGGCCTCAGAAAGATGTAAGGAAGATTTTCTTGCAATACATTTATGAAATAAATAGATTAAACGACCAACCAGCTTTTTATAACTCCTTGGTGGAGAATTGCACAACCATGATTTGGATACATACTTTAGTGAACCAAGATCATCTTAAATTTTCATGGAAAATTTTAGCAAGCGGGTTTTATCCTGAATATCTTTATGAGAATGGTCTAGTAGATCAATCTTTACCTTTTTCAGAAATACAAAAACGCGCCCATATTAACGTCTTAGCTAACAATGCTGATCAGGTTTCAGATTTTTCGAAACGGATCCGTGAAAACCCTAATGCAAATTGACTCTACTGATCTTCTTAGGGTTAGATAAATTCCCAAAGCGGCCATTCAAACATCAAATTTCCCATTCAAAGAAACTTCGTCTAGAATCATTTGCAGTAACGCTCTGTCTCTATATTAATAATTTAATATAGAGACGCATAAACAATAAAACCAAGAAGAAGCAATAGATTCCAGCCATGCATATCAATTTTCAATTTATTAATATAGAGACCCATGGGTCTCTATAATTACTGTTAGGACAGTTATGCGACATACAGCTTACTTACTGCTTTGTTTGGCACTTGCTGGGTGCGGTACAACTTCATCCGTTAAGTTTTCCTCCATAGCCGAATCAGAGCAAGCAACTTTCACGATACTAGATGAACGTGCTGTAAATGAAAAAACCTCTCGTCTGGAGGCTAACTCAAGCGGTAAAAACTATTATTTTGGTGATGAAAATATCAATCCAAAACCTTCAAAAATATTGGAAAATAAATTTAAAGAAGAATTAAATAACGAGCTATCTGGAAAAAAAGTCACGCTGACTGACTTTACTATCCATGTTTACGAGCCTGAAGTTTACATCGATCAAAATGCAATGGATGCAGCATCTTCATCCTCTCCAGAAGCGGCCCTAGTGGCTCCATTGGCAGAGATTTTTATTTCAGCAATTGAAGGTATGAAAAGTGAAAAGAATTTGCTCGTTCAGGTGTCAGGGAACGTTGATGGGGCTTCATTTTCTGGTACATTACAAGAGAGCTTTAAAGGTCGCGTTACGGAAAGCAACGTTAAGCAAACCATAAATAAAGTTTTGGAAGATGTAGTAAGTCAAGTTAGAGTTATTGTTGCTAATAAAAGCCAGCCCTAACCCATAATTCAAGCGGGACGCCTAACGGCGCCCCTTAATTCAAACGTTAGGCGTTATAGGTAAATACAATGAAACTCTTAAATTTTGTACTTTTTATATTAACCTTTCTGAGTGGGTGTGCGGGAGTTGGGATGGTTTATTCAAGCGACCCAAATCAGAAGCTTGAAAATGCAGCAGTATTGAATAATCAACAAAATCGCCCACTTGCTGCAAAACGTCTGATTCTAGAGGTAATTTCCACCTGTGAAGAAAGTAAAGACAGAATATGTACGGCCAAGGCTTGGGTACAATATGGCTTTCTTTTAAGGTCTGAGTCAGCTGGAAGGTGGGAACAAGAGCATGGTAAGGGCGATTTCCCTGATAATCGATACGACGAGTCAGCGAAATACTTTGAAAAGGCTGCAACTACTTTTGTTGAACTTAAAATCTATGATAAGGCAACGCATGCATACTATAACCAAGGTATAACTTTTAAATTGGCAGGACGTAAACCTGAAGCCTGCATTTCTTATTCAAAAAGCTTAGATACATATAAACAAAATATTGATCAAAACCCAAATGCAAAACCTTTTGTCCCAAGTGGTTTTTCTAATTATGATGACTTTATTGATTCTGAGAAAAAACGTGCTGGTTGTAAATAAAACGCCTAACCCATCCATCAAGCGGGACGCGCTAAAACGCGCCCCTTAATTCAAACGTTAGCTATTTATGAAACTGTCAATTTACACAAAGTATTGGTATTTATTAGGTCTGTATCTTTTAGTAGGTTTTATCCTCGGCATTTATGTAGTTGAGTCACAATCAATGCTAGCTGTTGGCCTCTTTTTTACATGGTTTGTAATTTGTAGTTTTCAGCTACATCGCATGAGATGCCCAGATTGCGGGGTTCATGTAACATATCAAGGCCAAATATCTGGTTTTTCAATTTCGTCTAGTTTTATTGGTCGTAAGTGTAAAAATTGTGGGGCTGACTTTTGTTCAAATTAGCCATTTTATTAAGTTTTGTCAGCTTTATAGCTAACCCATCCATCAAGCGGGACGCGCTAAAGCGCGCCCCTTATGTCAAACGTTAGGTATCACAACCATGTGGCCACTTACTAAACCTTATAGCCTATCAGCCCAAGAAGTTATATATATTCTTGAGCAAGCGCTGTCTGGAACTATGGACTGTCGCCAATGGGATAACTTTATTTCAATACCCATAAAAGGCAACTCTGATATTGAGGCTGTTCGGGCTAAATGTGAGGCACTCTCAGGCTTTGAGCATATTGAGCCATCTGGCATTATTAGCCATTCAGAAATAGCTCGCGTTGAAATATTCCAAATGCTAAAGGAGTTAAAAAGTGCAACCTAACCCATCATTCAAGCGGGACGCCTAACGGCGCCCCTTAATTCAAACGTTAGGCATAAAGTGCGGTTATATAAAAACATACCCTTATTAATAACTTCTTTTATTACTGCTTTTATTTTAAGCTTTGTATTGTTAATTTATTTTATACAAAAAGACTTCAATGATTTTTCAATGGCATTAGTGGATGGTGATTCAATAGTCACTCTAGGCCAAGAAAACACCCTATCCCCAGCTGGTGCAACGGTGAATCTTTTATGTCGAAAAAACCAACCATTCGCACTGGTTTTAAAATGGCGAATGCCATTACCGGAACATCAAAAACAGCGCTTTGCTAGAAACATTGATGTGGATTGGTTTAAAAATGGAAATACTGCAGTTCCTTTTGGTAGTCAGCCTGACGCAACAATTCTCCAATCTACACTAAAAAGTAAGTCCCCTGAAAATCCAGTGGGGCTTAATAATTTCCTAGTGATAACTCAAACATGGGGCGAGACTTTAGTCAGCAAACCCTTAGACCGATACTCTATTAGAAGACTTAATATATTATTAAGTTCTCAGAATGAATTTGCCTTTTCTATTTATGAGGCATTGTTTTCATTTAGCACATCAAAAGAGTTTAAATCATCAAAAACTGTAGCATCTTTGTGTCAGAAGAAATTCTAAAAATAGGGTTAATTGTGTCATTAACCATAGATAAAATGCCTAACCCATCATTCAAGCGGGACGCCTAACGGCGCCCCTTAATTCAAACGTTAGAACTCAAGGGGGAATTCGTGCAAACTGAAGAAGTTATTTCTCATGCAACGGAATTGATTCGAATCGCCAATGCTATTGGAGAGAAAGATTACGCGAAGTTTCGTGGTATTCATGCAAGAGTATCGGACTTCTTAATTAATTTTGCTGGAAAGAACAGTCCATTCTTATCTCAAATTCAAATGAAGGATATGCCGAGCGATAGATCTAAAGCTGGGCAATACTTAACTGAAATCCTAGGCGCATATATTGCTCATTTGGAGTCTGGTCTTATCATAGGACTCAGTCCTAGAAGGCAGGCTGAAATCGATGTCACCTCAGACTTCCTAGATCAAGCCCAAGGGCTTCTAAAATCTAGTAAAGTTCATCCTGCAGCTCCTGCCGTTCTAGTTGGTGCCGCCCTTGAGGAGTTTCTGCGAAATTGGGTAGAAGACCGCGAGTTATCTATTGGCAATAAAAATCCAAGTATAGACGCATACGCAAGCACATTACGGGAAGCTGAATTAATCACAAAGCAAGATGTAAAAGATATATCGTCTTGGGGTGGCACAAGAAATCATGCTGCTCACGGTGAGTGGGAGGAATTGGGCAGTAAAGAGAGAGTCCGTTTAATGTTGGATGGCGTGAATCTCTTTATGCGAAAGTATGGTGAAAATTGAGTTCTAACCCATCATTCAAGCAAGACTGGCTAAAGCCAGCCCCTTAATTCAAACGTTGGGCATCAGATTCCGCAGCATCGTACAGATGTCATCACATGTAGGAGGTAGAAATTATGAAACTTACTGGCGGTTGTCATTGCGGAGCCATTCGTTACGAAGTTGAAGGCGAGCCGCTGACTCATGCGCTATGTCATTGCTCTGACTGTCGGCGGCACTCCGGCGCTCCGATGGTTGGATGGACCATGTATCCTCACGAAGCCATCAAAATTACGAAGGGCGCACCTAAGACTTACAAGTCATCGCAACATGGCAGACGGCAGTTCTGCCCAGACTGTGGGACAGGGCTTTTCTACTCGAATGCTTCTGTTCTACCGGGTCTAATCGACGTTCAGAGCGCAACGTACGATGAGCCAGATGCCGTACCAGTGCGAATTCATATACAAGTTGCAGAGCGCATCAGCTGGATGGAGCATGCGCACGAATTACCGAAGTACGATCGCTATCCACCGATTGAGTAGATGAGATGACGCCCAAATTGGCAGTCGAGCTGACCTGCAGGAAAGTCACACAGTCGGGTTACATCAACGTTGAAAGACTGCTTTGTCCTCAAATATGAATAATCCTCAAAGCGGACTATTAATTTTTTCATGAGTATCAGTTTTCATAACTTATGATTTACTCGTATTTTTTCCAGTAATGTTGTGTACGCATAAAAAATGCAATAAATAATAAGAATATATTTCAACTCTTCCTAATCAAAATTTATCACTTAGAATTTGCATAAATAAATATAATACATGTTGGATTGTTAATATTTTAAGAACTATGTCTAGGCTAAATTATCATCATTTACATTATTTCTGGTATGTAGCAAAAATCGGCAACCTTACTAAAGCAGCACAATTACTGCACGTTTCTCAATCAGCTTTGTCCGCGCAGATAAAACAATTAGAAGATAGTATCGAAAATCAGTTATTTAAAAGACAAAATAGAAAACTAATTCTAACTGATGTAGGCAGTGTTACATTTTCTTACGCAGAATCAATTTTTAATCAAGGTGAGGAACTAGAGGCACTCTTAAAAAAAGGAATTCAAAACGATTTTCAAGTGATTAGAATTGGGATGCTATCTACAATGTCTAGAAACTTTGTGGAAGAATTTGTGAATCCTTTGATGAATAATCCAAAGGTGAAACTGGTGATTGCCGCAAGAGGACAAACTAATTTATTAAATCAGCTTTCCAACCATGAGTTTGATGTGGTGCTCACCAATATTGAAGTAAGAGGAACAAATAAACAAATGTGGCAATGTCAGCTACTCACGCAGCAACCAATCAGTATTATTGGCGCACCTGGCAGGCAACTTTCTAAAAAATTCAACAATGACTATCATTCTGTAGACTGGGTATTACCACTCACTGGAAGCCCAATAAGGTCTGCATTTGATGGTTTATGTGCACAATATCAATTTCAACCAAATATTGTGGGAGAAGCAGATGATATGGCAATGTTAAGGTTGCTGGCTAGAGATAGTAATGCACTTGCAGTTATGCCAGAAGTTGTTGTGAAAGATGAAATTTCTGCTGGAAAGCTTACTTCCTATATGACATTGCCAAATATTCACGAAAACTTTTATGCTGTGACGGTAAAAAAACACTTACCCAACCAATTGGTTTTGGAATTAATCAGAAACTTTAGTATTCAAGAAATATAGCAATTAGTTATTCGGTTTACTTACAAACTTTGGTATGAGCGCTAAGATCGCTAAAGTTAACAATGTACTAAGAACAGCTGTCGTTTCAAATCCAATCCCAACTGTCGCAGCAGTCCTTAAGCCTGTTTCATTTTCTTTTTGTTGACCAATCATAATCGCTCCAGCACCAAGAAAACCGGCACCAGCAATAAGCCCTTGGAGAATTCTTGAAATATCCTCTGGTGATGCACCTGCTTGTTGGGCAACTAAAATAAATAAAGCTGCACCAAGTGCAACTAGCATGCGCGTTCTAAGTTCAGCTGACTTTCCCCTAAGTTCTCTTTCATAACCTAAAAGACCTCCCAAAAGAGACGCTACCAATAATCTCAATACCACCTTTGTAGCTTGCAAGACGTTGGGTATATCTGAAAACTCAGATTGGATACTTACCCAGATTTCATGCAATATTCCTATATTTTCAACTCTCGTATCGCTTATCTTGAATAGGGCTCTTTGAGCATTTATATATTTCTGTTGCTATGCTGATTTTTGCAGGTGACTGTGAACAAACGTGAACTGTTTTCATTATGTTTGTCCTCTGTATGCCTAATTGAAGATGCATAGTTACGTAAGAGTCGTATTCATGTGCGTTGTGATGTAAATAAAATTGAGCTTTTTGAAGCGTGGTTTTTGTAAATGTTTGATTTGAAAAAACTCCGCTCTGATTAGTTATATAAACTGTAGGAATACAAATAGCTAGCCATAATATTGCTGCAAACTTTATATTTTGATTATTAATTTTTTCAAAAAAATTCATTTTTTAGTCCTAGGGCGTGATGAATTAATGTATGACCCATTGTGCATCTGATACTAAACACATGCCGCCATAACTTTTTAGAATAGGTCTTAGTGACTCAATTACGTTGCTAAGTCTATTTTCTGGGCAGGCAATTACAAAAGTAACATTCTCAAATTTTTCGCCAAAAGCTAGCTCATCCCTAGCGCCGCGCTCTCCAGATCCCCCAACGTGCTTATATATCGTATAACTAGTGATGTTTATTTTTTTTAAAGTGGAAATTACGTTAGATTTTTCAACAGCTTCAATCACAAGTTCTATTCTTTTAATGCTAAACATATTGAGAAACCTTAATTTAAAAAGCGTGCAAACCCATAATAAAGTGGTATGCCAATTACAACGTTAAACGGAAATGTTACCCCTAGAGCAAGCGTTAAATAAATAGAAGGGTTTGCTTCAGGTATGGCCATGCGCATAGCGGGGGGGACCGCAATATATGATGCACTGGCAGCCAATACACCAACTAGGGTTGCACCCCCAATACTAAAGCCCAATACATGAACACCAATCAATACACCAGTAAACCCAGAAAATATGGGCATTAGCATGCCAAAACAAATCAAAAATTTGCCTGCCATCTTAAAATCATTAATTTTCTTACCAGCTTCCATGCCCATCGCAAGAAGAAAGATACATAACACGCCCATAAAAAGCTGATCAAAAAATGGCAATATTGATTTCAAGCTTTTCTCTGTTGATATATCCCCAATCAACAGCCCGCCGATTAACAATAAAATACTTCCATTTGTAAATGCTTCTTTAATCAATTCATATTTATTGGATTCGATCACATTTGAATTGAGTGCATATTTTTTTCTAATTGTGGTTGCAAGCAAAAGACCCACTAGAATCGCTGGCGACTCCATAATGGCCAGCATAATAATCGGATGTTTTTCATAATCCACATGCAATACTTCTAGAAAGGCAACAGCTGACAAAAACGTTCCCGCGCTTACAGATCCATAGTGAGTAGCAATAGCCACAGCGTTCAAGCGATCCAAATTGCCCAATTTAATGATCATTAAATAGGCAATAATTGGCAATGATAAACCCAGTAAAATCGCGGTAATGATTGATGGTATAGCTTCACTAATATTGATATGCGATAGTTCAATGCCACCATGAATACCAACGCTTATTAATAAATAAATAGTGATAGATTTTGTGAGTTCAGCGGGGAGTTTTAAATCAGAGCGAATAATTTGTGCAATAAACCCAAGACCAAAGAACAAGATGGAGGGTGTAAGCAAGTTACTGAGATTTAGCAATTGAAAATACCTGTTTGAGCACAATAAGCAGTATTTTCTTTGATAATTAACAATCAGTAAAATATATATTTAATATAATAATGTTCATAAAAATAAAACGATATGCTTTTAAACTTACATTGAAGCCGATATCAAAAAAATTATAGATATGATCAATCCATATTTGGAAAATCCCCATAGCTACCAGACAAAGTTTGATATGAGTGGAGCAGCAGTCTCGCTTGAACGATGAAATTGCCATCTTCAAAAACATAATTATTATTGGCTTAGTCATATGTAGTTCAGAAAATCGATAAGTTGATATAGTTTAAGTGGCATGAGGCCAAAATATCTGCAGAGCCCAACTCAATGATAGCTATTCAAGTAAATTAGTTTAATCGTTGAAAATAGACACGTAAGATTATTATGACCATCAATGTATTTTTAGATTGTGAATTCACTAACTTTGATCAGCCAAAATTGATATCGATTGCTCTGGTTGCCGAAGATGGAAAACAAAGCATCTATGACCTTTAATTTGATTTCTTTTCATGATAGCTCCTAAAAAACTAATGTAAGAATGCATACATCGAAACCGTATTTAACGCGCATTCGTTCCAGCTCAACATAATGCGGATCCTGAATGTTATGTAAGAAAACTCCTATACGGATTTAAGCAATATGAGAAAAGTTGTAGTTGAGGTACATGCGTAAAAACGCAATATCCAAGCGGTTGAATCAATATGGAAGCGTTAATCCGCTCTTGATTCGGCAATATGACAACCTGCCAAATGAGTCACTAAAGTCGTGCATAAAATGGGATAATCTCGTATTGTTTTTTTAAATGCGCAATAATCCATGCCAAACACCGCAAACGTGTTGTTTATATCTGTATTCTTATTATCCCTCACTGGTTGTAGTAGTCGGTTTGCCGAGCCGGAAGATGTATCCAGCTTTTGTGAAAACGTTGCTTTGGGCTCTGATTTTTCAGCTGTATTGGCATCACTCCCCAGTCAAGCGCTAGAAGTGCGAGAGCTCACCCCCGCGCTTGATCAAGCGATTCTTGCTGGTTTCAATCACCCGAAAAGCATACAAAGTGCACTGATTACTGCTGAAGGTTTGGAGCGCTTAAATGTAGATCCAGCGTGCATAATTTACTTTTCATCTATCTTGCAAAAAGGCGATGGCAAAATTGTGTACAAGCAATTTATTGGTGAAACTAATCAAGGCACTCGTTCATGAGCGGTAACTTTTTGCTAGTTTTCATGGCATTTTTGCTAGTGCTGTTGAATGGTTTTTTTGTGGCTGCCGAATTTGGATTGGTTAAATTACGCAGCACTCGTGTGCGTGCCATCGCAAAAAATTTGGGCTGGCGTGGCAGAATACTGGTGAAAGTACACAGTAATCTAGATGCTTATTTATCAGCATGTCAATTGGGCATAACCTTAGCTTCGCTCGGGTTAGGTTGGGTAGGTGAGCCAGCATTTGCAGCGTTAATAGAGCCCACTTTGGTGAACATTGGCGTCACTAACCAAAAGTTAATACATGGTATTTCATTTGTAATTGCATTCTTTACGATTTCATATTTACATATTGTCGTCGGTGAATTAGTCCCCAAAACACTGGCTATCCGCATGTCTGAGCGCGTTGGTTTGTGGACCTCTCCGGGGCTGTTCACATTTTATTGGGTAATGTTTCCTGTTATCTGGATACTTAATCAGAGCTCTAACTTTGTCATCAATGCGTTGAAGTTACAGTCTAAAGACGGGCATGATGCGCATTATTCACCAGAAGAGCTAAAAATCATTTTGCGTAGCTCACGCCCTAATGCTGACTTTAGTGCAACGGAGTGGAAAGTATTAGCACAAGCAATTGATTTCAGAGAGTTGGTAGTGTCCGATTTAATGCATCCATTCCAAGAAGCAACGGTATTGCTTGAAGACGATACATTTAAAAACAACATGCAACGCATTGCACAACATCGTTACAGCCGCTACCCATTGGTTTCTGATGCCGGCATTGTGGTTGGGATTGTGCACATTAAGGATCTCTTTATTGCTATCAGTAAAGATGCAGAATTTAGTGATATTCGTAGCATTATTAGACCAGTCAATTTTGTCACGCCAGATACCCCAGCTACTGAGCTATTTCGTCAACTACAGCAAGGGGCGCCGCATTTGACGCTAGTGGCTTACGAAGGTAATCCCCCCATCGGTTTTATCACACTGGATAATTTGCTATCTGCTTTGGTTGGTGACATACGAGATGAGTTTAGACAGTCGCAAAGTGAGTGGACTAAGCTGGATGATGGCTCGTTATTGGGTAAAGGTACGTTACCTATTAATACGCTGGAACGTACATTGGGCATTGATATCGTGTCTGAAGAAGCGGACACAGTGGCAGGCTTAATATTGTGGAAATTAACCGAACTGCCAAAAGAAGGGCAACGTATACATTTTGACCAATTTGATGTGGTCGTGAAAAAAATGAGCGGGCCGAAGATTCTTCTAGTCCGCGTTTACCCTAAAAATCAGCACCAACACGCCGCTGAGCATTAATCACTTACTTTTTGCGCGGGTCATCCTTGGGGTTGGTGTATGTGATATCACAAGGTCCTGTAGCAATTAATTCGACAACAGTCTCTTCATCCCTTGTCCACACATAGTGTGTATGCCCAGTAGGCAGTGCGATGATTCGATAGAGGCTAAA
>ENA-UOXP01000177-UOXP01000177.1-mixed-culture-metagenome-genome-assembly--contig:-NODE-177-length-47133-cov-5.479268_pt1 | contig 47133 bp, 41 predicted proteins | sample MGYA00238161_ERZ761639 | MGnify/ENA primary metagenome ERZ761639 (study PRJEB28913, sample SAMN08776760) | mixed culture metagenome | isolation source: Freshwater growth medium | place: USA...
TCCAATATTCATCGTAAATATTGCAATAGACCATGCCTTTAAGGTTATCAATAACCTTATTGAGCATGAGCTGACGGTCGTGAACAAACGCCACGTCAGTCTGTGATGAGATAGCTTTCAGGTTAAAAATAGGAAGACCTTTAAATAATACTGTGGTAACAAACTGCCGAGCAATGCATGTTGACTAAGCATTATTTGTGCCAGCAGGGTATAAAAAGTTTAATTCGTGCGTAGTGGCTGAATGCAAGCCTATCTCAAGGCAGAGCGTCAGATTTAATCATAAAAAAGCTAAGAGCATTCGTGGTGCAAAGGCTAAGAAAAGCGCACCAAAATTAATCAATTTACTTAGAATATGCTTGTAAGCACATGATATTAAATCAATTTTGTTGCAGGGTATGTTGGTAAATAATGGACGGTAAAACAGAGGTTACTAGCACTCACCAAGACCACATGGATCTTGGTGAATATGAGGGGTTAGCGTTGAGTACTGATACTGTTGTATGACGTCGGCTCAAAGTCGCCGCGCCAGCAGATTTAGGTGATAGCCTGCTGGCAGGCCTAATCGCACGCACACCATTGTTTGCAAACAAGGCTTACTCAGCTGTAACCTAAAACGTGTATTGCCCAATTGGCTGCGCAGTGAAGACCAAGTGCATTTGGTGTACCCACAACAGCGCTTTATGTCGCCCAAGTTGCGCGCATTTTTAGACTTAGCAATGCAAGAACTCAAACCACAATTTACAGATTAGCTAGTTTGCAGACTACATATTGTGAGGTGGCTGAGTTGAATGACAGCGTTTTATTTGCGGTTGTCATTGCAGTAGCCAACTACTATAGTGGCACTAATATTTGATGGACGAATACATATGACAAACGCTATTTCTTCACCCGTCACCACATTACTAGACCAGCAAGGGATTGCTTATGATGTGATCGAAATTCCACTCTCCGAAGATAAAAAACCAATCAGAAACCTTGAAGAATTACTGACAAAGCGTGGCCTAGACCCGCAATCCGTGGTGAGAAGCGTACTGTTTAAAACGGCCTCAGATAAGTTTGTGCTTTTGGCGGTTGCAGGTGGCGGCCGTGCCGACTGGGCAGTGTTACGCCAGCATTTAAATGAGCGTAAATGCCGCATGGCAGAATTTGAAGAAGTGCCGCAAGCTACTGGGTATGTTGTCGGCGCAGTGCCACCTATCGCGTTACCTGAGCATATTCAAGTGTTGGTCGATACCAGTGTGAACAACTATGAAACCATAGTAATTGGCAGTGGGGTGTTGGGGTTTGCGTTATCGCTTAAAGGGGAAGATTTGTTAAAGCTAATGGCGAGTGCAGATCGGGGTGTATTTACAAGTGTGGTATAAGATATAAGGTTAGAGAAGGTTGTACATCAGCACAAATACAAGAACTTATAAATGAGCTGTGTAGACAAATCAAAGCATACATATGTCAGTAGGATTAACCAATTACGTATCTGTATCAGGTAGTTTCTTTTTAATTTTGTGTTGTTCGTAGTAGTGTTTGATATCTACTGCTTCTACTCTCGTTTCTAGCAACTTAGTAAGTTCGTCAGTGATATTGGCATATGAGCTGTTGCCATAACTTCCAATATATACATCTTCGAATTCGTGGGCTTCTAACTGTGGATTCCAAAACTGAATACCATCAAATCCGAATGGAAGAATCGAACGGAGCAAGTGAACTATGTTCGTTACCGGAAGTTGATGGCTAAGAGAGATAATCCAATTCGAAGGCGGGCCTTCATCAATATCCCCAAATATTGATGCTAGTGGGATATTCGCAGCGCGCAACTCTTCGCGTATCTCTCTAAAACGGGGGTGGAGTTGATTCAGCGCAACTGGCCAATTAGACCAGTCTGGCGTTTCAGTGCTAATAGAACTTTTATCAGTAGTGTTTGTTAATAATTGGTTGTTGGCATGAGTCGTCAAACGAGCCAAATCACGTTCTAAAGATTCAATCTTGGCGTCTTGTACTGAGTTTTTATCAACTCTAACTACTGCAGTCGTCTTTTTGCTCAAGTATTCTGAATAATAAGTGTCCTCTTGCAGTTCGGCTCGAAAACGTGTTTGAAGCAAAAATAATGCTAAGAGAAATAATGGAACATTTACAATCGCAGAAATAATTAGTGCACCGCGTTCCCATCCGCCTTCGCCAATTTGGACAGCTGCCACTAAGAAGGTAGTATTTGTGAGAACAAGCCCAACTAACCATGCAGCTAGTAGTTGAATTGGCTTTGTAACTTTATGTGGTTCGATTTTCTGATCTGCCATGTCGTACTCTCTGATGTTTTAACGTTACCTACGCTCTACTATATAACTAAAAATTAAGTTTGATGTTTGGATAATATTTAATAGAGATATTAATCATTTTTTTATTAGTAAGCCAACTTAAAACTTGCCATTGGCATTTGTAAAATATAATTGCATCGCTGTTCTAGTATTTAGCGTGCTATACAATCTGTATCATAAAGTGCTAGGCTAGCTATAAATAGTCTTTAACTATGCCATTGTTATATATGGCAATAAAACAAACAATCAAAGACAAAACAAATATAACATGATGAGCCTGCCGAAATACGCCACTACCAATGATGGTGACAGTGAATGAATGATAACCACAACCCAGTAGCAGCACACCTGCACGATATTGACTATCGGGATATGGTGGAAAATAGCGTAGACCTAATTATTAAGGTGAATTTAAGCGGCCATTACACCTATGTAAACCCAGCGTTTTGTACGTTATACGGTACTAGTGCGGAAGAGTTATTGGGGCGTCATTATTCTAAGGACGTGGTAGAAGAAGACAGGGCAATGGTGGACGCGTTTTTTAATAAGCTATTTACCCCACCATATAGCGTCAGCTTTACACATCGAGAAAACACGGCACATGGCGTGCGCCGTTTAGAGTGGACAGGCAAAGGTTTGACCAATACAGCAGGTGAGTTGGTTGAGTTTGTTGGCATTGCACGGGATGTGACAGACAGGCTGGATTTGATAGATAAGCTGGCGCAACAGGCTAACCATGATGATTTAACGGGTTTGGCCAATCGGCGTTTTTTGGTGCAACAAGCCAGTATGGAATTGGCACGTGCCATTCGCTATCAATATCCGCTCTCGTTATTTATGCTGGATATTGATCACTTTAAACGCGTAAATGACGATTATGGGCATTTATCTGGCGATTTGGTGCTGAAACAATTAAGCCAAGAGATGAAACAGTTTTTACGCGAACATGATTTAGTAGGCCGTATTGGGGGGGGAAGAGTTTGCGGTGCTATTGCCAGAAACCAACTTAGAAGCCGCCACGTTGATTGCTGAACGTTTGCGGCAAGCAGTAGAAAAACTGACGTTTAGGATTTTGCATGACAAAATCATCGCGCTCTCGATCTCGATTGGTGTCGCGTGTTCAACCGAAGTGGAGCAAGATTTAGAAAAACTGTGGCATGAATCTGATGTGCGGCTTTACCAAGCTAAATCTGCTGGACGTAATCAAGTCGTAACCGCTAAATCCCTCAGTTACCCGTTATTTAACCCATGATTTTTCGCTATGACTTGTTAGTAGCAACAATGTGCGCAATGGTTTTAAGCGTTGTTAAAAGATTTCTTTTCAAATAGAATGAATTTTTGGTGAAAATACCAAACTAAACAAAGTAGTAGTCTTTATTAGGTTAACTAGCGTAAACACAATACCCAATTAATGAAGCAAAAACTCAATTTAGTGTCGATACAATTAAGACTGTTGATGGTAACGGTCTTGTTTGTGATGGCTGGCATTTCCCTAGCATCACAATATAGTGATACTTCATTAGTTGCTGATGACACCGCGCAAGTACGCGTGGTTGAAATGCAAGAAGCGAATGGTGGTTCTGAGCCGCCATTAGACAATCAAACCGTTACAAAGGTATTTGTTTTAGGTCTTCTGCTGGCGTTTGCAAGTGCTTATGTCTTTAAGTATGTGCAGCCAGCAAATGTAGTATCCAATCGTCGTTTTTTACATCTAGTTCGTTCTCGTTCTCCCCCCAAGCTTTAGTCTTTAACAGATAGTTGTGCTGACAGAGCTCAATAACGTTTGAGTGAGCCTGTTAGGCAATAACGCATACGCTCATTATTTGACATATCAATATGCCTTTTGTTGCATGCAGACGGTGATTCAATTTAATCACTCTATGTGTATGTTGCGATAAGTGTGCGTTATCAGACTACCCCTGTTCAAAGACTTAATTCAAATCAAGCACCCTGCTTAATCACGCTTTTGTATGTGCTATGACCAATTCAAGATAAGTATCTTGAACTGCCTTTAGCCAAGCAACAGAAATGTATGAGCAAAACAGCGGTGTTGCCTTGCCTTTTTAAATTTGAAAATGAAGCGAATATGACGAATAAATTATTAGTAACTGTAAGCCTTGTGCTGCTGACTTTGGCTGGGTGCCACCAAGCAGAAGCGCCAGAGGAAGCAAAGCTCACCTTGGCTGTGACTCAGCCATTACGGAAAGATACCAACATTGTGAAAGTATATGTGAGTCAGATTCACGCTTATCGGCACATAGAACTTAGAGCATTAGAGCGTGGCTATCTGCAAGATATATTTGTGGATGAAGGGCAAATGGTGAACAAAGGGCAGCGTATGTTTAAAATCATGCCGAACCTTTATCAGGTGGATCTGCAAAAGGCTAAAGCAGAAGCCGAGATGGTGCGGATTGAATATCAAAACACCAAGGCGCTGGCTGATAAAAGTATCGTATCCCCTAACGAGCTTGCATTGGCCAAAGCACGATTAGACAAAGCAGAGGCCGAAGTAAAACTAGCGCAAACGCACTTAAATTTTACTGACATCAATGCTCCGTTTAGTGGAGTGATGGACCACTTTAATGTACGGAATGGCAGCTTGGTAGCTGAGGGTGACTTACTCACCACATTGTCTGACATTAGCAAAATGTGGGTGTATTTCAATGTGCCTGAATCGGAGTATTTGGACTATAAGGCCAATAAAACAAGCGAGAATCCCGTTAAAGTCAAACTGAAGTTAGCCAATGATCAAGTGTTCAACCAAGAGGGCGTGATTGAAACAATCGAGGCGGATTTTGATAATACAACCGGCAATATCGAATTTAGAGCGGTGTTTCCAAATCCAGACCAAATCCTTCGGCACGGGCAAACGGGCAATGTGTTGATTGATATTCCTTATAAAAATGCTCTGCTCATTCCACAAAATGCGACTTTTGAAATACTTGATAAAACCTATGTGTATGTGGTGAATAAAGAGAACAAATTAGAGCAAAGGCTGATTACTGTAGCGGCAGAGTTACCGCATGTATTTGTGGTGAAAAATGGTTTGAGTGCGAACGACAAGATTCTGCTGGAAGGCTTGCGCAAAGTACACAGCGGTCAAACCATTGTAGCCAGTTTTAAGTCACCTCAGCAGGTGCTTTCACAATTAGAACTTCACGCAGAATAGTGAAAGAAGAGACCCGCTATGTTTAATATTTTTATCAAAAGACCAGTGATGGCCATTGTGCTGTCGCTCATTATTGTGTTCTTGGGGTTTTTATCCATTCGGACATTGCCCACTTCTCAATTCCCTGATATTGCGCCACCACGGGTGATTGTTTCATTAGCTTACCCAGGAGCTAGTGCCGATGTATTGGTGCAATCCTCACTGATTACCATTGAGCGCGCCATTAATGGGGTGCCAGGTATGAAGTACATCGTGTCTGATGCAACCAGTGCGGGCGAAGCCACCATTCAGGTGATTTTTGCCTTAGGCACCGACCCCAACCAAGCCATGATTAACGTGAAAACACGCATAGACCAAGTGATGAGCCGGCTACCAGAGTTGGTGCAATTAGAAGGCGTGGTGGTGGAGCGCGTACAGCCCAGCATGCTGATGTACATCAACTTATTCAGCAAAGATAAACACGCTGATGAGAAGTTTTTATTTAACTACGCTAACGTCAATGTGATCCCCGAAATTCAACGTGTGAACGGTATTGCCAGCGCCAAGATTTTAGGTAGCCGCCAATATGCCATGCGTATTTGGCTCAACCCAGACAGAATGCGCGCTTACAAAGTCTCGATAGACGAAGTGATGAAAGCGATTGGTGAGCAAAGCATTATTGGCCGCCCTGGTCGTTTAGGGCAGAGCTCAGGCATTGCGGCGCAATCTAAAGAGTATGTGCTGGTGTATCAAGGCCGATACAACAAGCCTGAGCAATACGGGGACATCATTATCCGTGCGAATTCTGACGGCGAAATGCTCAAACTGAAAGATTTAGCAAAGGTTGAGCTGGGCAGTGAGTTCTTTGATATTTATTCCAATAAAGACGGCTATCCATCTTCCGCCATTATCCTCAAGCAAAACTACGGCAGTAACGCGAGTGAAGTGATTGACCAAGTGAAAGAGAAAATGGAAGAGCTAAAAGGCTCGTTCCCTGTTGGTATGGAGTACGAGATTGATTACGATGTGTCTAAATTCCTAGATGCCTCCATAGATAAGGTGCTGCACACCCTAGTAGAAGCGTTTATTTTGGTGGCGTTGGTGGTGTTTATCTTTTTGGGTGATTGGCGCTCTACCTTAATCCCCATTTTGGCGGTGCCAGTGTCACTGATAGGTACCTTCTTTTGTATGCAGATGTTTGGCATCACCATCAATCTCATCACGCTGTTTGCATTAGTGTTGGCGATTGGCATTGTGGTGGATAACGCGATTGTGGTGGTAGAAGCGGTGCATGCCAAAATGGAGGAGGATGCGCATCTCACCCCCTATAAAGCCACGCAATTGGTATTGGGAGAAATTGGCGGTGCCATTGTCGCCATTACATTGGTGATGACGGCGGTGTTTGTGCCCGTTGCCTTCATGACAGGGCCAGTCGGCGTGTTCTATCGCCAATTCTCGATCACCATGGCAGCGTCCATTGTGATTTCGGGCGTTGTCGCGTTATCGCTCACGCCAGTACTGTGCGCCATGTTGCTTAAAAACAATCATGGGCAAGTTAAACGAACCACACCAATCAGCTTTTTTATTGATATGTTTAACCGCTGGTTTGAACGATTGACAGGCCGCTACACCCATTTACTTCGTAAAATTGTCACGTTCCGAATTGTGACGGTAGTGGTGTTAGGCGCATTTGTGTTTGGCACTTTTTTCATCAATAAAACCTTACCTGCAGGCTTTATTCCGGGTGAAGACCAAGGTCAGATTTACGCCATTATTCAGACCCCGCCAGGTAGTACGCTAGAGGCCACCAATAAGGTGGCACGAGCACTGCAGCAAGCAGCCGAGAAAATCGATGGCATTGCATCTGTATCATCCCTCGCTGGTTATGAGATTTTGACTGAAGGTCGCGGCTCCAACGCAGGTACCTGTTTGATTAACCTGAAGGACTGGTCAAAACGCGATAAATCGGTACAGCAAATCATTGAAGAGTTGGAAGAAACCACCAAAAATTTTGGGGCGATTGTTGAGTTCTTTGAGCCACCAGCCGTACCGGGCTATGGCGCTGCTTCTGGTTTGGCGTTGCGATTGTTAGATAAAACCGATAACACCGATTATCACGCCTTTGACAAAATCAATCAGGAGTTTATGGCAGCATTGGGCAAGCGTAAAGAACTCACGGGTTTGTTTACGTTTTATGCAGCCAATTACCCGCAGTATGAGTTAGAAATTGACAATCAAGCCGCCATGCAAAAAGGCGTATCGATTGGCAAAGCCATGGAAAACCTGAACATTTTGATTGGTAGTACCTATGAGCAGGGTTTTATTCGCTTCAATAACTTCTTTAAAGTCTACACGCAGGCCAGCCCAGAATTTCGCCGATATCCAAGCGACGTGCTGAACTACTATGTGAAAAACGAAGAAGGCGAAATGGTGCCGTACTCGTCTTTTATGAAAATGAAGAAGAAACAAGGCCCAAACGAAATCACACGTTACAACCTCTACAACTCAGCCACCATTCGCGCTACACCTGCCAAAGGTTACACCACGGATGATGCGATTAAAGCGGTGCAGGAAGTGGCAAAAGCAACATTGCCACATGGTTACGATATCGGCTGGGAAGGCTTGTCGTTTGATGAGGCTAAGCGTGGCAATGAGGCCGTGGTGATTTTTGCGGTAGTGCTAGTGTTTGTGTACATGGTATTGGCCGCACAGTATGAGAGCTTCCTATTGCCGTTAGCAGTAATTCTGTCTTTGCCAGCGGGTATATTTGGTACTTTTCTGTTGTTGAAAATGCTAGGGCTTGCTAACGACATTTATGCCCAGTTGGGCCTGGTGATGCTGGTGGGATTGCTCGGCAAAAATGCGGTGTTGATTGTGGAGTTTGCGGTGCAAAAACATGAGCAGGGCATGACGGTTGCAGAAGCTGCCATTGAAGGCGCTAAAGCACGTTTCCGCCCTATCTTAATGACATCATTTGCCTTTATTGCCGGGCTCATTCCTTTAGTAGTGGCGACAGGTGCGGGTGCTGTTGGTAATCGTACCATTGGTACCTCGGCCTTGGGTGGCATGCTCTTCGGTACGGTATTTGGGGTGATATTAATCCCTGGCTTGTACTACATCTTTGCAAAAATGGAAGAAGGTAAATCGTTGATTAAAAACGAAGAATTTAAACCTTTGACTGAGTTATATCACTACAACAGAAATGATAATCAAGATGACTAAACATACTTTTATACGCATGATGGTAATCGGCGCGCTAGCAGTCATGACGCAAGCATGTGCTATTCCTGTATTAACGACCAAAAAGGCAGATCCGCAATTACCTGCGCATTTTAATCAAAGGGCTCAAGAAGCCGAAAATATAGCCAATGTAGACTGGAAGACCTTTTTTGAAGACCCCTATTTATCGGGGTTAATCGATACCGCTGTCGTCAACAATAAGGAGGTCAATATTTTGATGCAGCGTATCAGTATTGCCTCTAATGAGATTCAAGCGCGCAAAGGAGAGTACCTGCCTTTTGTGAGTTTTGGCGCTGGTATAGACGCTGAGAAGGTAGGGCGTTATACGCGAAATGGCGCAGTGGAAGAAAGCTTAGAGATTAAAGAGGGGAAAGCATTCCCTGACCCCTTGGGCAATTATCAGTTTGGTTTACGCGCCTCGTGGGAATTAGACGTGTGGAAAAAACTGAGAAATGCCACCAAAGTCGCCACCATGGAATACATGGCCTCTATCGAAGGCAAAAATTTCTTAGTGACTAATTTAGTCGCAGAAGTTGCCAATGCGTATTACGAGTTGGTGGCCTTGGATAACCAGCTAGAGAACTTGGAGCAGAACATTACAATCCAACAAAACGCGCTTGAAGTGACCAGAGAGCTGCAGAAATATGCCAGAGCAACGTCATTAGCGGTCAAGCGTTTTGAGGCGGAGGTGAAAAAAAACCAGAGCAGGCAGTATGTGATTAATCAGCAGCAAGTGGAGCTAGAGAATCGCATTAACTTTTTGCTAGGGCGAACACCACAGCCTATCCAAAGAGCTTCGGCTGGATTTATGGACATAAAGCCTAAGTTGATTCAAACAGGTTTACCAGCGGAGCTATTAGCGCATCGGCCCGACATTAGAAAAGCGGAACTAGAACTTGCGGCAGCGGATTTGAATATTCAAGTGGCCAAGGCTAACTTTTATCCTTCGTTTGCAATCCGCGCTGGAGTGGGCTTTCAAGCGTTTAACCCCAAGTATCTGCTTAACACGCCAGCGTCACTTGCATACTCGCTGGCTGGTGACGTGATGGCACCCTTGATCAACCGCAACGCGATTGAGGCTGTGTATAAAAACGCCAATGCCACACAAATCCAAGCGGCTTTTGATTATGAGCAAACCATTATCAATGCCTATGGTGAAGTGTCTAACCAGCTTTCTAATATTGATAATTTAGAGCACAACTATCAACTAAAAACCTCACAGGTGGATGCACTCACGCAGTCGGTGGATGTGGCGAATCAGCTGTTCAAATCTGCAAGAGCGGAATACTTAGAAATACTGCTCACCCAGCGTGAAACACTTGAAGCCAAGAGCGAACTGATTGAAACCAAGCAGAAGCAAATGAGCGCGATGGTGAATTTGTATCGAGCGCTAGGCGGTGGATGGAAGTAGTCTGATCCACATCTGTGACTAAGGCTTATGCGTCTGAGATAAGCACAATGATTGAAACCCATTGTGCTTATTATCGCTACGCCTCAGTGGGCAGGAATGGGGTAAGTTTAGCGCGCTAATCTTTCATTTGAAACTGTGTTGTGTGATTTAGCATATGTTAGATCACACATATCCTTAACAAAAAAAGCTGCTAGCGACGCTTTTTGAGTTAAATCAACATACATGTTTAATTTGAACGACAGTATTAATAAACTTAACCTTTACTACCGCATAGCCATCGCTTTGTGCTTGTTTGCGTTCGCCTTATTTTGCCGTTTCACGTTAATGCCGCAATCTGCAGGTGGGCCGTATGTGACATTCTACCCAGCCATTATCATCAGCTTCTATTTTTGTGGCGCATTATCAGGCACGCTGGTGGCAGTGCTATCTTGCTTGGCAGGTATCTATTATTTTGTCCCGCCGTATCATCAGTTTTATTTCGATATAAAACTCGTGCCTTCTGTGGTATTTTTTACGATTACCTCAGCCCTCATCGGCGTGTTCACGAGCTTGTTACTCAGGCATATTGAAGAGCTAAAAATTGTTCTGGACAATGAGTTGATCGGCAGCATGATGCTGAAAAACCGCAAAATAATTTGGTGTAACCGTGGTATGAGTAAAATCTTGGGTTATACACAGGCAGAGCTGGTGGGTGCTTCTACCAAAATGTTATATGCAAATACTTCCAAGTATGATGAGATTGGCCAAGAGGCTTATCCTGTGGAGCATGGCAAGCCTTACCGTACGCAATTTGAGATGAGAAAGAGTAACAGCCAGAAAGTGTGGGTGGATATTAGCGGCGCTGCGATTGCTTACGATCCTACGCTCACGTTATGGCTGGTGAGTGATATTTCCAAACTGAAAAGCTTGGAAGAAGAATTGAGTCATCAAGTGAATCATGACTTTTTGACGGGCCTCAGTAGCAGAAGCTGGTTTATGCGACAGGCAGAAATTGAATTACACCGTGCGCTTCGTTACAACAATCCGCTCTCTATCATCATGATGGACATTGATTTTTTTAAGCGTATCAATGATACACATGGTCACCAAGCTGGCGATATGGTGTTAAAAAATGTGGCTGAGTTGTGCAGGCATATGCTGCGTGATTCTGATGTATGCGGTCGACTTGGTGGTGAGGAATTTGCGTTATTACTGCCAGAAACCGACAAACATCAAGTGCTAGAAGTGGCTGAGCGCTTAAGAGTAGGCATAGAGAAAGCTAAGATTACGCTACCGATGGATGAAATCACATTGCAAATTACGGTGTCGCTTGGGGTATCTTCTATCACGAATGGGGCGGACACAGTAGATGCCATGATTGCGCGTGCCGACAAAGCGCTGTACGACGCCAAAAACGCTGGCCGCAATCGCGTGTATGCCGCTTGAACGTGTGCATTATGAGTACATTAAAAAAGGCGCATATAGCGCCTTTTTACTTTGCTTTAATGATAGTCATTAATCAACAAATTTAGCTGCCACGACCAGCAAAACGCCAATGACAGCGCACACTAACAGCAAAGTCCAAACACCGCCTGCTCCTAAAAAATCCATATTAACCCTCCTAAACACGTTTTTGTGACAAGTGAGTAATTGCTTTTAACGCAAGTTAAGCATAGCACTAAGTGCTTGTTGTGAAAACCATTTTATGCCTTTTATGATATCCATAAATTAACCCAGTTTTATCCTTCTAATTCAGCAATGCTTTGCCCTCAAGTTTTCTGATAATGCTATAAAGCGCGGAATAGCCTGCGCCCAAGCAAAACAAATAGCAAAACAAAAGATTAACTAAAATCTAGGGCAAAGATGATTACTACACAAGCACACACTAGGCATCAAACGGAGAATCAGCCAATGGCTACTTCAAGTAAGACCAAAGGTGTGCCAAGCAATACTGTGTTGAATCAGCTCCTTCAATATTTTAATCAGGGCATGCAGGCAGAGGCACTATCCCTGGCGCTTACGTTGACACAAGATTACCCAAAGCATGGCATTGCTTGGAAAGTGCTCGGTGTCTTGTATCAGCAAAGCATGCAATTAGAGACCGCCGAGCAAGCGTTAAAAAACGCAGCGGAATTACTGCCTAAAGATCCAGAAGCCCAATATAACTATGCTAATTGCCTGTATGACGCTGGCAAACTGCAAGCTGCACAAGTCTGTTACCAAAAAGCGGTGAAACTCGCCCCGCAGTTTGTACAAGCGTTGTTTAACTTGGCTGATGTGCAAAAAGAGCTTAAGCAATGGGCGTTAGCAGAGGCCAATTATCGCAAAGCATTTAAGTTAGCTCCACAACATGTGCATATGCATTTTAATTTTGGTGTGGTGTTGCAAGAGCAAGGTAAGCACAAAGAAGCAGTCAAGCACTATGAAAAAGCCTTGAGTGCAGATGCAGAGAATGCTTCAATTCATTTGAATTTAGGCGCGGCGTATAAAGCGTTGGATGAGTTGAGTTTGGCAGAACAACACTACCGTACTGCCATACGTTGCAATCCATCGCACGCAGGTGCGCACAACAATTTAGGCATTGTGTTAAAAGCGTTACAACGCGATGACAAGGCGGAACAAGCGTATTTGCAAGCAATTGCTATCGATGACAATTTCTTGCCCGCCTATAAAAATTTAGGCTTGCTGTATAAAGAAACAGGCCAAGTACAAGCCGCAGAAAACTGCTACATCAAAGCGCTTAGCTTAGAGCCGCCGACTGCCGAAACGCTCAACAATATGGCCGTAGTGATGATGAACCAAGGCCGTTATGTGGAAGCAGAGACGCTGGTGCGTCAAGCGTTGGCATTGGCACCAAAGTTGGGTGATGCATGGAATAACCTAGGCCTGATTTTACAAGCCAAAATGGTTAACATTGAAGCTGAACAAGCGTTTGAACAAGCCCTGAAATTTCAACCGAATGATGCCAGAACACTGAGTAACTATAGTGTGACACTCAAGCTATTAGGCAAGTTATCGCAAGCAGAAGCCTGCTTAAAGAAAGCGATTAGCAAAGCGCCAGATTACGCTGATGCTTATTTGAATCTGGGGAATGTATATCTCGACCAAGGCATGATTGCGCAAGCAATCGCTAGCTTACAGCGTGTATTGCAGATTGCACCACAGCATGTGGGTGCACATGACAACTTGTTATTTGCCATGACCTATAGTGATGACTTTACGCCTGAAGCGCGTTTAGACGTTGCGCATCAATATGGTCAATTAACCAAATCTCTAGCGCACACACCTTACGTGCAATGGCAAGTGGCTGCACCAGACCAACGTTTGCGTGTGGGTTTGGTGTCGGGCGATTTGCGCCAACACCCTGTCGCTTATTTTTTAAAAGCGTGGTTAGCGCATGTAGACCCTACCAAAATTGAGTTATTTGCTTATTCCACCGATGGGCGCGAAGACGCGACCACCGCCACACTCAAACCGTATTTTACCCATTGGCAATCACTAGCGGGACACAATGACCAAGCCGCTGCGGCCATGATACATGCCGATCAATTACATGTATTACTCGATTTATCTGGCCATACTGGTGGCAATAAATTGCCGCTATTTGCATGGCAACCTGCGCCTGTGCAAGCCAGCTGGTTAGGTTATTGGGCCACCACTGGTGTGGAAGCCATGGATTATGTATTGGTAGACCCGATGGGTGTACCTACCGAACATCAAGCACAATTTACAGAAACCATTGCTTATTTGCCTGATACGCGCATGTGCTTTACTGCACCAGAGCAGGCGATAGAGGTTGCGCCATTGCCAGCATTACGCAACGGATATATCACTTTTGGTTGTTTTCAAAACATGACCAAAGTGAGCGATGCCGTATTGAAAGTGTGGGCAGAAATCATGCAAGCACTGCCAGATGCCAAACTACGTTGGCAATCTAAATCGTTTGCGGATGCGCAAATTGTCCAAGCTGTGCAAATACGCTTGCAGCAATGTGGTATTGCACCAGCACGGGTAACTTTGTTAGGTAAAGTCACACGCGAGGCATATTTAGCAGGCTATGCCGAAGTAGACATGGTGCTGGATAGTTTTCCGTTCACCGGTGGTACCACTACCTGTGAAGCCTTATGGATGGGCGTGCCCACGCTGACGTTGGCTGGCGATACATTGATTGCCCGACAAGGCGCCAGCATGATGAATGCGGCAGGTTTGCTGGATTGGGTAGTGCATACGCCAGCACAATATGTGCAGCAGGCATTGCTTTTTGCCAAAGATACCGGTCAATTGGCGACATTACGAGCAGGATTAAGAGCACAGGTGCAAAGCGCACCGCTGATGGATGGTCAACGCTTTGCCAGCCAGATGGAAACTGTTTTGCGCAGCCTGTGGGAAGCTAAAGCCCCCGCATTGGCAAAAGCAGGAAAAATTCAACATAGCATTGCCAATACTATTCAAGAATATAAGCAAGTGCTCACTTCAAATGAAAATATGACAGTTGAGGTGATTAGCGCAACACGTATGACAGAACAAGCATTTTGGCAAGATTCAGCGCTGGGACAATCACTCAAAGGGCACATGGCGAAAGATAGCCGTATCGCCGTGCGCGTGGCGTATGAAAATAGTCGCGGTTTACCTGAGGTGTTTAATGCGTGCATTGCCCAGGCGGAAAACGATGCAATACTGGTATTTGTGCATGATGATGTGTGGTTAGACCAACCCGATTTTGTGGCAGCGGTACTCGCTGGCCTTAATCAGTTTGATGTGATTGGCGTGGCAGGTAATCGCCGCCGTTTGCCTAAACAGCCAGCATGGCCATTTATCAATACCCAGTTTGTGTGGGATGACAAACAATATTTAAGCGGCAAAGTAGGGCATGGGCAGCACGCCAACGGTGAAGTCTCGGATTACGGCGTGGTACCTGCCGCCTGTGAATTGATGGACGGCGTATTTTTTGCGACCAAGAAATCGACTTTAATAGAGCGTCAAGTTAGCTTTGACCCACAGTTTGATTTCCACTTTTATGATTTAGATTTTTGCAGAACAGCGCGCAATGCTGGCATGCGCTTAGGCACTTGGCCAATTCAGCTCACACATCAAAGTGGTGGCGCATTTGGTAGTGCATCTTGGCAACGGCATTACCAACAATACTTACAAAAATGGCAGGAGCAAGATCTGCCAGAGACTGATGTGGCAGAAGCGTTGAATGTGCATACCTTTGAATTGACTACGGTTGAGGCAACCGTTCAAGCATTCAATGCCACGCAGTTATATCCAGCGGCGGAATACACGACACAAGCGATCCCCATTTTTGGGCAACCTAGCCCAAACCCATTGGTGCAATCTGCCCATGTGTTGCAGCATCCGCCAGTATATATGGCAGAAGTGTCCGACTTTAAAGTGATAGGCAGCGGCGCGTTCCCCATCGTGCAAGATAAATGCATACAGCCGCAGTACTTTAACCCAGAGACATGGGAAACCGCAGAACAAGGCTTGGGTTATTGCAGAGTGCGCACGGATATGAATCTGGCGGGTTACGCAAATCTTGGTGCGCGTATGGATCACGATTGCAAAGTGATTAGCTTGATTGGCAATGGCGCCATCAATTACGCGCATTGGCTGACCGAATTTTTGCCACAGATGGTGGTGCTGCAGCAGGCTGGTGTGGACATCTCCCAATATCATATTTTGGTGGATGCGCAGTCCTATCCCAGTCAATTAGAGTCGTTAACCCTACTGGGTGTAAAGTCAGAACAGTTGATTAAGATAGAGCCGTTTTCATTGCATCACTTTCCACAAGCCATGTGGTTAAGCCCATTGGCCAATGTGGTGTTTCAGCGCCCCAAAGCCCTTGATGGCGTGGGTAAAGATATTACCTCTGCCCCTGATCGTGCTATTTATCATCCACAAGCATTATTGGCATTACGCAATGCCATGTTAGATAAAGCGCCTGCAGAAACGCGCGCTGCACAGCCAAATAAAATATTCATCAAGCGCAAACGTGGCAATACTATTAACGCCCGCATGCTGGTGAATGAAGATGCCATTGAAACCTTGTTAGTTGCGAATGGTTTTGTAGGGGTTGATCCAAGCGATTTGAGCTTTATCGAGCAAGTCACCGTGTTTAGCAATGCCCAATATATTGTGGCTGCTTCTGGCGCAGCCATTTTGAACATGTTGTGGGCGCCTGCCGATGCGCATGTGTTGGTGATGATGAACGACACCCGCTACGCCAACTATTGGTATTTTGGCAATGTGGCTTCATCCATTGGGCAAACGCTCACCTATATTTTAGGTGAAACGCTAGAGGCGCAATTGGGCGGCGATATTGTCCACTCTAATTTCAGAATAGCCCCCCAAGCTGTGTTGGATGCGTTGGCGTTTAGAGGCCTCACCAATCTGATTCAACCAGTTCAATCATTACATGATGCACTGCAAGAAGTGTTGGATTTAGCCCAAGAACAACAAAGCGCGGGTGATATGGTCATGGCGGAGCAGCTCTATCAAGAAGTGTTAAACGTGCAACCCAATCATGGTGAAGCCAATCACCAATTGGCAATCATCGAGACCCATACCGAGCGCTTAGCAGATGCCATTCCACGATTTGAATTAGCCATTGCCGCCAACCCTGCACATGAACAATATTGGGTCAGCTATGTGGATGCGCTGATGTTGGCTGGCAATGTAGACAAAGCAGTCAAGACCTTAGAAATTGGTCAGCAGTTTGGCTTAAGCGCAGATACAGCACAGCAACTGGCCGCAGAGTTTGTCGCACAATTAGAAGCACTGCCACCGCAAAATGGCACGGATAGCGTACAAGCTAAACCAGTATTAGCGACGTTGGTACCTGCCTATAAACATGCATTTATTCCGCAATTGCTGGTGAGTTTAGCCACGCAAAGCTACCCCACCGGCCAAATCATTATTTCGGATGACAGCCCCAATGGCGAAGTGAGCCAAGTGATTGCCGACCCCGCATTGGCGCATGTTGTTGAAAAATTAGATATCACCATTATTGCTGGCCCCAAACAAGGCACCATGTCTAATGTGGTGCATTTACTTGAGTATTGGCAACAATCCAGCCAGTTGGTCCATATTTTGTTTGATGATGATATTTTATACCCCACATTCTATGCGCAGCATGTGCAAGCACATACACAAGAGGCCATTGGTGCCTCTGTCAGCTACCGCTGGTTTACCAATGAGTTAGGCCAACCGTTCGCCGCTAGCGCAGTGCCTGCGTTTATGCAACAAAGCGCCAATCAAATTGATTATATCGGTGCTGACCAATTGTTCACCTCAGTCGTGCCCACGTGCGATAACTGGTTAGGCGAGTTTTCGAATACGGTATTTAGTGCTGATGCAGTGCAGCTCTACAAACGTTCCCGCATGGAAGACATTGCCTATTATGGTCTGGGCGATGTCGGGCTGTTATTAGAAATTTCTCTGTATGCCAAAGTCGCTGTGATTAAAAACTACTTGGGCGGCTTTAGGCAAAACGCGCAACAAAACACCGTCAATTATGATTCGCCAGTATTTAAATGCGGCACCGTGGCATGGGTGGCGCTCGCGTTGGCGGCTTACAAACTAGGCAAAATCAATGCGCAACAATTACAACACACAGTGCAAATGATTCAAGGCGCAGTGCATGCACGCTTCCAACAATCAGCAGACATGCAAGGCTTTATCCAATTATTCAATACGCATGCTGCCGATAGCGCGGCATTTGAACAAGCTTTCTTACCCTTATGGGAACAATTATTGGCCTGTAAAGATTGGTTGCATGCACAAACAATAGGGCAACTGGTATGAGTTTTACATTGATAGCCTATCAGCCAGCGCATGCAGAAATCTGGAATCGTTTTAACCAAGGCAGCCGTAATGGTACTTTTTTGTTCGATCGTGGCTACATGGATTACCACGCCGACCGCTTTACCGATGCTTCTTTACTCATTGAAAAAGAAGGGCAGTTAGTGGCATTGCTGCCAGCCAGCCGTGATGGCGCAACGGTGGTATCGCACGGTGGGTTGACGTTTGGCGGTATGGTGTTAGCCGATAAAACAGGCGCAGCCGATGTGAAAATCATCTTTGAACAGCTGAAAGATTGGTTGATGGCTGCGGGTGTTAACAAGTTGATTTATAAACCTGTTCCGCACATCTATCATCGTATGCCCAGTGAAGAAGACTTATATGCACTGCATCGCTTGGGTGCTAAACCTACCCGTGTCGATGTGTCGACCACTATTCAACAATCTTCACGCTTGCCACTCGCCAAAGGCAGAAAACATGCCATTGGCAAAGCCAAAAAAGCCGGCATTGCCGTGCAAAAAAGTGAAGATTACGCCAGTTTTTGGCAGATGTTGACGCAAAATCTAGCAGACCGGCATGCAGTTAAGCCTACGCATAGTGTAGAAGAAATGCAGTTGTTGGCTTCCCGCTTTCCGCAAATTCAGTTGTATTTGGCATACCTTGGCGAAAAACCTGTGGCAGGGGTGGTGGTATATGACTACGCCCAAGTGACGCATACCCAATATATTGGACTCACCGATGCAGCGCGTGACACTGGCGCCTTAGATGCTTTACTTGAGCATTTAATCTCAGACGCCTTTGCACACAAACCCTATTTTAATTTTGGCATTTCCACTTGCAATCGTGGCTTATCTTTTAATGAAGGTTTGGCAGCACAAAAAGAAATGTTTGGTGGCAGAACCACGATTCTGCAATGGTTAGAACTGGAGTTGGCATGAGTTTGACAAGCAAACAGCAAGCGATTGAAGCGTATCAAAGCGCGTATTCCGCCAGCAATTTTGAGGTGATACAAGCGCAGTATCGCAAGCGTTTGTTGTTGGAATTGCTAGAAAAGCATCAACCCAAACGCATTTTAGAAGTGGGTTGCGGCTGGGACACCATTGCCAATAGTTGGCAAGGGTTTGAGCATTTATGCATTGTAGAACCGGGTAGCGAATTTGCCGAAAAAGCCAGACAAGACATGGCAAACAACAACAAGGTCACAGTAGTACAGCATTTTTTAGAAGACGCTACCGAGCAGTTGCAAGGTGACTACGATTTGATTTTGCTCAGTAGTCTATTGCACGAAGTGCCCGATGTAGAAGCGCTGATGCTCAGTGCAAAAGCGTTGTGTGCCAAACATACCCTGGTGCATGTGAATGTACCCAACGCAAAATCCATGCATCGATTATTGGCGCTGGAAATGGGCTTAATCGAGACGTTATACGCACCCTCTGATTTGCAGAAAACCTTTAAACAACCGCGTATTTTTGATTTGCAAAGCCTGAGAGCGCTTGTGCAGTTAGCAGGGTTTGACGTGGTATCAGAAGGCTCATTTTTCATGAAGCCGTTCACCCACGCCCAAATGCATTCGCTGGCACAAAGCGGTTTTGCCAACCAAGCCATGTTGGATGGCTTATGGGCGCTTACCAAGCACTTTCCAGACAATGGCTCCGAAATTTATATGAATCTTCAACGTAAGGAATCGACATCATGAACAACCACACAGTTGTTGTAGGTAACGCACTAGCAGGCATGGTCGCAGCGCTAGAATTAGCAGAGCAGGGCAAACAAGTCACCTTGGTGAACCCGGGTGGCCCTTTGGGTGGTTATTTTGCTGGCTTGCAGATTGATGGCGTGATGTTTGATGCTGGTTTGGTGAAATTTGAGTTGGACGGCTATTTGAATCAGGCCAAGTGGTCTGAACTGGCCAGTTATGACCCGACTTTGCGCAACGATGTCGGCCGTTTTTTAAATATTGTGCATGAATGGGCGTTGAAATACAGCCCATTGCATCAGTTTGATATGCCCAAAATGATGATAGACGGTGCGGTGTATGACGACGTGATATTGAGTAACGCTTATCATAGTTTCAGTCAGCTACCGTTTGCGCAAAATTGCATTGCTGAGCTGCAACAATCCCAACCAGAACCGTCTATCCATGCGCGTCAAAAAGTGAATGGTGCTGCTTACGATACGTTAGATTACGCGACAGCTTCGATTGCCAATCATGGTAAAACCATGCACGAAAACATCATTGCGCCTTACTTGTTGAAAGCACAAGGTGTGACCGCTGACCGCATGTTAGCGCGTTATCATCGTGTGGCTTGGCTACCGTTGTTTTATCCAGAAACCTTATTGGAAAGCTATCAAGGCAAGCCAGTTAGCTTAGCCCCAACCAAATTTCATTACCCAAAATTAAGTAGCGTGGGCGCGATTGTGACCCAAGTGAAGCAAGAGGTACTGGCTCACAAGAATATTCATTACGTGACACAAGCTGTGCAGCAAGTGACCAAAACTGAAGAAGGCTGGCAAGTGCGCTGTGCGGAGACAGTGCTCGATGCGACCGATTTGGTATGGACCTATCAACCATCACAATTGCTCAAATGCTTAGGTTTAACCCCTACGCCAGTGCAAGAAACAAAATCTGCCATTGCCGTGTCATTCTTCCGCATTAAAAAAGCCGATATACGCAATGTGTACACGCTGTTGAATGTGGTGGATTTAAATTGCAGCTTATACCGCATTACCAACCAAACCGCGTGTGCAGAAGACCATGGCGACTTTATGAATATCGCCGCTGAATTCAATACCGACTATTTCCGCAAGCTGTATGGGGATGCCACCGATGATGCATTCATCATTGAAAAGCTATTGGCAGAATTGGCGCAGATGCAATTGATAGCAGAAGATACCGTGCCAGTGATTGCTGCTATCAAACGTATTCCCGGCGGCTTTTTAGTGCCAGATGCAGCGGCGCGTGATGCGTGGGAGCAAGACCAGCGTACTATTATTCAACACTACCCAGAGATTGCACTGCTGGCGATGTCGAGTGGCTTCTTTGCCACTTCGCTCAACGATCAAGTGGTGCAAGGCTTACATTATGCTGCGACAAAAGCGCACATATTGCCGGTTGATTTTGCAGAAAAATCTTTTACAGTGAATGCCTGAAAGAAGCACGAATAAGTTGGCGAACAAGATAAAGCGCAAAGCGTACGGAACGCAATGACCGACATAGTATGCGGTATACAGCGAGGTCATTAGTACCGCGTAACGATGCGATTTTCTTGTGTAGGCACTTAGCGCGTGTTTCTTGAATGCAAAAGCAAAATCTAGCGGCAAAAACCAGCTCTCTTTACCCAAAAGTTTGCGTAATGCTTATGGCATCATAAACATGACCCAAAGCCTATCACTCAGGCTGATACGTAAAACGATAGAAGAAGAGATGGAGTACCTATGCCACTAGAAGATTGCAGAATGATTGAGTTGCCTAAAATCCATGATCCACATGGCAACTTGACCTTTGTCGAAAACAGCTCGCAAATTCCGTTTGAAATGCAGCGTGTCTATTACGTGTACGATGTGCCAGGTGGCGCAGAGCGAGGCGGGCACGCCCATAAAGGATTGCATCAATTTATAGTGGCCATGTCCGGTAGTTTTGACATTACCCTGGATGACGGCAAAAACAAACGCAAGTTTCACTTAGCGCGCTCTTACTACGGCTTGTATGTATGCCCAATGATTTGGCGCGAAATCGATAATTTCTCTTCAGGCTCTGTCCTCATGTGCTTGGCCTCCAATAAGTACTCCGAAGACGATTACTACCGCAAGTACGACGACTTTATGCGTGCGCGTTGGGCAGCGGCTTAACTGGCATAGTCACTAGAGGCTCTAGTTGTTGTGATTCCATTTTTAGATTTAAAAGCCGCTTATCAAGCGCTAGCCAAAGAGCTGGACGAGGCGGTATTGCGCGCCAGTCGTTCGGGTTGGTATATCGGCGGGCCTGAAGTTGAAGCATTTGAAACCGCATTTGCGCAATACACACATGCGCAACATTGTGTGGGCGTGGGTACTGGTTTAGACGCATTGATCTTGGCTTTACGCGCCTTAGATATTGGGGCGGGCGATGAAGTGATTGTGCCCTCGCATACTTTTATTGCTACTTGGCTAGCCGTGAGCGCGGTGGGTGCAACCCCTGTCCCTGTCGAGCCTAAGCTGGGTAGTTATCTCATTACCGCGCAAGATATTGCACCACATATTTCACCTCGCACCAAAGCCATGATGCCCGTGCACTTGTATGGCATGCCGGCAGATATGCCTGCCATTTGCGCCTTAGCCAAACAGCATGGACTATATGTTGTAGAAGATGCGGCACAATCGCATGGTGCAACCATTGATGGGCAGCGTATTGGTAGTCACGGCGATGTGGTGGCTTGGAGTTTTTACCCAGGTAAAAATTTGGGTGCATTGGGCGATGGTGGTGCCGTCACAACACAAAATCCAACATTGGCTAAACGCATCCGTCAATTGGGTAATTATGGTTCTGCCATTAAGTATTACAACGAGGAGCTTGGCGTCAATAGTCGCCTTGATCCGATTCAAGCAGCAGTATTGGCTGTTAAGCTGAAATACCTAGATGCTTGGAATGCGAGAAGACAAGCGATTGCAGCGCGCTATCAATCTGCCTTTGCTGATTTGCCAATGGTGTTACCAAGCACGCCAAAAGGTGCAAACCCAGTGTGGCATCTATATGTCATCGCCACACCGCAACGTGAAGCTTTACAGCAACACCTCACGCAATCAGGTGTACAAACCTTGATTCATTACCCAGTGCCACCGCATTTGCAACAGGCGTATCAGTCACTTGGTATGACACAGGGGCAATATCCGGTGGCTGAACAGTACGCACAACAAGTGTTAACTTTGCCGATAGGGCCACAACTATCTGATGAAGCAGTTGACCACACCATTGATGCCGTCAGGGCCTTTTACAGCTCATCATCTTCTTTAAAACAGTAAACTTTTGCACCCTCGTCTTGGCAGTCAGAACTCCGCTAGACTTCCTCTGTCCTAACGTCCATTCAATCATTGGATAATAGTGATGTCGATTAAACGCAGTATTTTAGTCATTTTATTGGGTGGTATATCGCCATTTGCACAAGCCGCTTGCCTAACCACCACACAATTAACCACGCTCGCACAAAACGAGCAGGCCTATTTGCTTAACCGCATTCCACCCGCATTTGCGCACGCGGTGCAAGATCAGCAAGTAGTGCTGAATGTGACGGAAGTCAACACAGACAGATGTTCTGCGATGTTGGCTGTGAGTGTGCCTTCCGACCATCTTGAAGAGGCAAAAGCAGTGCTAGATGCCGACCCAGCGAAAAAAATCATGTTATCGGCGCAAGGTTACGCCATACCCAGTGTCACCAATCTACAAGCGGTATTTAAAGTAGCGCCTGACACATTGGCGATTCCATCCTCTGAAGTATTGCAAACAGCAGAATTAGGGCAATTACGTGCGAGTGTAGAAATGATGTATTCACTGATGACACAATCACGTGCAAATAAAATTGAAACCACGCCAAACGCAACCCCTTGGAGTGCTGCTTATCAACAGGCAAGTGCGAATCAGTGTGCTGAGAAATGGGTAGCGCATTCGGGCAAGGACATGACAGAGGCTTGTGCTTGCCGCATCACACAATTGTCCTCACAAGTGAGCGAACGACAAATGGCCTATATTGATTATGTGCGTTCAAACCCTTACGCAATGGCCACTGGTAGCAGTCAAGATTTTGCTAATTTAGAAAAGCAAGCGCATTTGGCTTGTGGTTTAACGGCTAAACGATAGCAAATTTAATAGCTGATTTGGCCAGACAAATACCAGGCCGTTTGATTGGTTTTGTCGGCAACATCGCCTAAATCTACCGCTGCAGCTGTGATGGAAAAACGCTTGTGTGGAAACCAAGTCACAAACACATCTTTGGCATCGTTCTCGTTAAACGAGGATAAATTGTCTGGTTTGTAGCGGTACTCCATGCCCACCAGCAAGTTATCTGTGAGCATAATGGCTGCGGAGTAGGATGGCTTTAATTGGTAATCATTGTTCAAATCTCCACCAAACCCTAATAAGCCAAATTGATTCGCTTTGGTGGCAATTAAAGTAGCACCTAGCAACAAGTTTCTACCAAACACTGCATCTAAATAGAGTTTAGATGCAGCCAAATAATAATCGACACCGGTGCTATCTTTTGCACCCAAGAGTTTAGGCACTAAATCAAAGTCTTCATTGTGCTTTACCATTGCGCCAACGGATACTTGCGGCACCCAGCTATCTTGGTCATAAATGGCGTCACCAAATACACGTAACTTAATGCCAAGGGTATTCAATCGTATAGATTCTTTAGGTACGGTACTGCCCAACTCAAACTTGGTTTGGCTAAGGCTGAGTTCTAGACGGTTGTAAAACCCCACAGCAATACCACCAGTATTTAGTTCAAAATCATCGCCCGTTTTTGCACGGGTAAAAAAGGCCGCACCGCCAAGTTGCGCGTCTGTACCATAGCCCGCAATCAATGCCCATGGCGTCAAACCACCGCCGCCTGCACCTTCAATTTGTGATACGCCGCCAGTGCCTAATAGGCGATCACCTGCTTGTGCAGTCAATACACTCAAGCTAAGCAAGCAACTCATGAATAACGCAATATGTTTAAAGTAATAAAAAATTCTCATGACAAATGTCCTACAGCGATGTTATGTTGCAATGGTAATGATTAATGCACAAACTATTTGCGTAAGATAAGCAATATATAGGCCTCATATCGCGCGATTGAAAAAGTTACCTTAAGCATAAGATGGCAGTATTAGAAATTGTTGGGTGTATCAAATGAAAAAATGGGTGTTATGGGTTGGTTTGTTACTTACTGTCACAGCATGTCAAACAATGAGCAAAGCTGAACCTAGTTTGTATAGCCGTATCGGTGGTAAAGAAATGCTATACACCATCTCTTCACAGACGTTAGATAAAGTGGCTGCAGATCCAGCAACCAAGCGCTCTTTCGAAGGAATTAAGATGGCAGCTTTGAAGCAGTCCTTAGCAGATTATCTATGTGTAGAAACTGGCGGGGATTGTGTATACGAAGGGGAAACCATGAAAAACTCACATGCGGAATCCAATATCACCACCGCAGAATTTGAGCTCATGGTGCAAGCGCTGCGAGATACGCTAGACGCAAATCAGATTGGTACGCGTGAAAAAAATGAATTACTTAAAATATTAGCACCGACAAAGCGCGATGTGGTGACCAAATGATAACGAAACTGATCAAATTTCCTACACTGCAATCGTTGGGTTTAGTCGCACTGACAGTGTCTCAATTGAGCTTAGCTGCCGATGTTACTGTGGAGGTACGCGATAGCAAAGGAAAGCTACTCAGTGATGCTGTGGTGTATGTCGAAGGCAACAAAACAGCCAACTTAGCGGCAAATAAAGCATTTGAAATTGAACAAAAAGGGCGGCAATTCAACCCCCAAGTGTCGGTTGTACAGGCAGGTACCCACATTACCTTCCCCAATAAAGACAAAGTAAGACACCATGTGTACTCATTTTCGCCAGCCAAAAAGTTTGAATTAAAGCTGTATTCTGGCGTACCAGCAAATCCTGTTTTATTCGATAAGGCTGGTACGGTCGTGTTGGGCTGCAATATTCACGACACCATGCTGGCCTATATCCATATTGTAGACACGCCATTTTTTGCTAAAACAAGCGCCTCTGGTGTCGCAGCCATCACTGATTTGCCAGAAGGTAGCTACGAACTAAAAGTATGGCATTACGCATTACAAACAGACAACAAACCTGCACAGCAAGCAATTACGATTAAATCCACCAACCAGCCTGTGGTGATTCAGCTGGATATTAACGACATGAAACTGATGTAGGGCCATTCGCGCAATGAAATTTAAGAGCCTCAAGCAACAAATCATTGTCATCTTTCTGACGCTGGTATTGGGCATTCAGTTGGTTGGCTTAATCCCAATTCAGCGCGCGATTGATAAAAATGTACGTAGTCTGGTGACCAAAGAGCTGGAAGTGGGTGAAAAGGTCGTCCTAAATCTGCTAGGTAGTAACAATCAGAACATTATTAACGGCGCTAAAATACTCGCAGCCGATTATGGTTTTCGTGAGGCGATTTCTTCTCATGACCAAGAAACGATACTCTCCGCACTTAACAACTTCCAAAGTCGCATACGTGCAGATATTGCCATTTTTCAGGGTGTGGATAATGACACCATAGCCGTTTCTGGTGATTTAACAGAACAAGAAGCCATGCCTGTTGTGCAGCATTTGATTAGCCAGTACTCTGCATCTTCGCAAACACTCCAGTTTGAAATCTTAAACGACATACCTTATCAGTTAGTGGCGGTGCCAATTAAAGCGCCAATTGTGATTGGTTGGATGGTAATAGGGTTCGAAATAGACGATGCACTCGCACAAAAAATCAATGAATTGAGTGGTCTACAAGTCACATTTATACAGCATGTTCAAAATAAACCATGGAATACTAAAGTATCCACATTAGGCACGGATGATCAGCGTGTCATACAGAATTATTTTGCACAAGCAAGTAAAGAGGTGGCGATAAACCGAGAGATGGATGTGCAAGGAGAATTGTATGAAACCAAGTTTTTGGTATTACATGATGATGCAGAAAATAAATTAATCGCATTATTGCAACGCTCTATCACGGCAGAAATCTCCCAATACCAAGAGCTTAAATTCAGCCTGCTTATTTTAACTATTCTTGGTTTAGGTATTTTTAGCGTCGCTATTATCTATGTGTCCAACTATATCGCCAAGCCGATTGCTAGATTATCAGAAAATGCTAAACAACTTGAATTCGGTAATTACGAAGCAGCGATTACATCTGACCGTAAAGATGAAATTGGCGAGCTGAGTAAGTCGTTCAATGCGATGCGCGAGGCAGTAGCGACACGTGAGGAAAAGGTGAAGCGATTAGCGTTCTGGGATGAAGTGACTGGTCTGCCTAATCGTGCAGCGTTTATACAGCAGCTGGAAGCTACTATCACTAGCCATCGCAATCGCAAATTATCGCTGACAGTATTGGTGCTTAATTTAGATCGCTTTAAAGAAGTGAACAAAATTCTTGGCCGTGACATGGGCGATGAGTTGTTGAGTCAAGTCGCTAAAAAAATTAAAGCTGAGATGAGGGCAGATGATGTGGTGGCGCGGTTAGGTGCAGATGAATACGGCATATTGTTATCCACTTTGTCAGAAGACCTTGCATTGCTGGTGGCCGATAAGCTGAAAAAAGCATTTGAGCTGCCTTTTGATGTGAATGAGCAGAAAATTGATGTAAGCGCAGGGTTTGGTATCGCTGTGTTTCCGCAACATGGTGAAACTGATGAAGCCTTGCTGCACAATGCAGAAACTGCGCTCAATGTATCAAAACAGCGCAATTCTGGTGTTGTGGTGTATCACCCACAGTTCGATGTAGGCACGCAAGAAAATCTAACCATGGCGACTGACTTAAAATCAGCCATCCAGGCGCATCAACTGGTGTTGTATTTACAACCTAAAATCAATATGCAAACCAAACAGGGCTACGCTGCAGAGGCTTTGGTACGTTGGATGCATCCAGAAAAAGGCTTTATTTTTCCTGACCAGTTCATCCCATTTGCGGAGCAAACAGGTCTTATTCAAGGCATTACTTTGTGGATGTTAGAAGAGGCATGCCGCGTGCATATGGCCTTAAAGCAAGAGGGTATTCCTTTGACTATCGCGGTGAATATCTCCACACGTGATCTCATTGGGTCAGACTTTCCAGAAAAGATTGAACACATCTTTAGGCGACATCACGTTACGTTCGATGCAATTTCGTTAGAAATTACCGAAAGTAGCATCATGGATGATCCGGTACGTGCTGAAGCGACTTTACAACGCCTATCGCAAATGGGCTTAAAAATTGCCATTGACGACTTTGGTACCGGCTACTCTTCGTTAGGCTACCTCAAACGCTTGCCAGTGCAGGAGTTAAAGATTGATAAATCATTCGTCATGAACATGGCGAGTAATGAGAACGATGCTGTGATAGTGCGCTCTACAGTCGATTTGGCGCATAACCTGAACTTAAAAGTGGTGGCAGAAGGCATAGAAAATGTCGAGGCATGGGATCTGCTGGCGAAGATGGGTTGTGATTATGGCCAAGGCTATTTTATGGGTAAGCCAATGCCAGAAAAAGAGTTTCAAGCATGGTTAGTACGGTGGGAAAGTCAAAGTCAACAAATGGCCGCAGAGACAACGAGCTCGGCCAAGAAAGCCACAGTGCATAAGATTAAATAATAAAGGCGCAGATGCGCCTTTATTGTCTTATTCCACCTACTTATATTGCGCCAATGTTTATTTCACTACTTTTGTGCATGCATATAGCACCACGCCAATCACTACCAAAATACCAATCAAAGTATAAATACCTACTACACCTTGTATTTCCATTTGCTTATTCCTTAACTCAATATTAACCGTTATCGACCTTCAAAAAGCAAAGTCTCTGTTTTTACGTTTGCACAATTCACTACAACAGAAGGCTTGCGGACGATATTTTATCGAACTAAACCAGATTCACAATAGCTTTGCGACCATTGAATACGTGTTTTGCAGGCGGTTTAAAACTCAAGCATCTCAAAATCAGCTTTGCTCACGCCGCACTCTGGGCATACCCAGTCGGCAGGCACATCTTCCCAGCGTGTGCCTGGGGCAATGCCATCTTCGGGCCAGCCTTTTTCTTCTTCATAAATCAGGCCGCAAACAGTACACATCCAAGATTTCATTCAATTTTCCTCATCATTAGCATCATCACAATGGATTGATTCATTCGGTGAGTATAGCGCGCATCCCTGTTGTATCGCGCCACAAAATGAAAAACGAACGCCCAGATGTGTCAGGCGTTCGCTCTCAGTCCTACTCATTGCAGCGATTATTTCAAATCAAAACGATCTGCATTCATCACTTTTGTCCATGCCGCAACAAAGTCTTTTACAAACTTCTCTTTGGCGTCGTCTTGTGCATATACTTCTGCATAAGCACGAAGCACAGCGTTGGAACCAAACACCAAGTCGACTCGAGTGGCAGTCCATTTGGTTTGACCAGTATTGCGTTCACGTACTTCATACAGGTTTTTACCAACTGGATTCCATGTGTACGCCATATCGGTCAAGTTCACAAAAAAGTCGTTGGTTAATACGCCTTCACGTTCTGTGAACACCCCATGTTTGGTGCCGCCATGGTTAGTACCCAATACGCGCATGCCACCTACCAAGGCTGTCATTTCGTGCGCAGTTAACCCCATTAATTGCGTGCGGTCTAATAGCATTTCCTCGGCAGATACAATGTAGTCATCTTTCAACCAATTGCGGTAACCGTCGTGCACAGGCTCTAATGGCGCAAATGAGTCTGCGTCCGTCATCGCATCTGTGGCATCGCCACGGCCTGGCGCAAATGGCACTGTAATTGCCACGCCTGCGTCACGCGCCGCTTTCTCCACTGCGGCTGTACCGCCTAACACAATCAAATCTGCAATGCTGACTTGTTTGCCGAGTCCTGCTTGAACGCTTTCTAATACGCCTAGTACTTTTTGCAATCTTGCTGGCTCATTCCCAGCCCAATCTTTTTGAGGAGCTAAACGAATACGTGCACCATTTGCACCACCACGGAAATCGGAACCACGGAAAGTCCGCGCACTGTCCCATGCGGTTGCCACTAACTCTGCCACGCTTAATCCACTATTCAACAGTTTAGCTTTAAGCTCAGCAATTTCTACATCGCTCAAGGTGTAGTTCACGGATGGCACTGGGTCTTGCCAAATCAAATCTTCTTGAGGCACATCTGGGCCTAAATAGCGGCTCTTTGGACCTAAATCGCGGTGCGTTAATTTAAACCAAGCACGCGCAAACACTTCAGAGAAGTAGGCTTGATCTTGATGGAAACGCTCAGAAATTTTTCTGTAGATAGGATCTTTAATCATCGCCATATCCGCATCGGTCATGATCGGGTTGTAGCGAATTGAAGGGTCTTCCACATCCACAGGTTTATCTTCTTCCTTGATGCTCACAGGCTCCCACTGCCAAGCACCCGCAGGGCTCTTTCTAAGCTCCCATTCATGGTTAAACAGCATGTCAAAATAACCGTTATCCCATTTGGTAGGATGTGTCGTCCACGCACCTTCGATGCCGCTGGTCACGGTGTCACGACCAATACCACGCGTGATATTGTTATTCCAGCCAAATCCTTGTGCATGTATCTCTTCCGCCTCAGGGCTAGGGCTCAAATTTGCGGCCGTGCCATTACCATGCGCTTTACCTACGGTATGGCCACCAGCCGTCAATGCAACGGTTTCTTCATCGTCCATGGCCATGCGTGCAAAGGTCACACGGATATCTTGCGCTGTTTTTAATGGGTCTGGATTGCCATCAACCCCTTCAGGGTTTACATAAATCAAGCCCATCATCACAGCGGCTAATGGATTTTGTAAATCGCGCTCACCAGAATAACGGCTACCTTCAGACCCCGTTTTTGCTAACCACTCTTTTTCTGAGCCCCAGTAAATGTCTTTTTCTGGATGCCAAATATCGGCACGACCACCTGCAAAACCAAAGCTTTTTAAGCCCATAGACTCATATGCCATGGTGCCTGCCAAAACAATCAAATCTGCCCACGAGAGCTTGTTACCGTATTTCTTTTTAATCGGCCAAAGCAAGCGACGTGCTTTATCGAGGTTCACGTTATCAGGCCAGCTATTCAATGGTGCAAAGCGTTGGCTGCCAGTACCCGCACCGCCACGGCCATCCGCAATACGGTAAGTCCCTGCTGCATGCCAAGCCATACGAATCATCAAACCACCGTAATGGCCCCAATCTGCTGGCCACCAAGCTTGGCTATCAGTCATTAAAGCTTTCAAATCATTTTTTACTGCAGCTAAATCCAGTTTTTTGAATGCTTCAGCGTAGTTAAAGTCCTCACCCAACGGGTTGGTTTTGCTGTCATGCTGATGCAGAATGTCTAAATTAAGCGCATTCGGCCACCAATTCATGGCAGAGGTAGCAGATGTTGTGTTGGTGTTGCCCCCATGCATGACTGGACACTTTCCAGTGGAAGCTGGTCTATTTTCCATCATTGAACTCCTTTTTCTTTGTTGTTGATAATTGCACTATTGATTGATTGATTGATTGAATTGTCATTGCCATCTTCTTTAACGTTAAACTTGACGGTATTTATCTTAGCTTTGCACTAGTGACTCAGCGCATAACCAGCTAGCAGGTCAATCAGTAGTTGGCTGCTTGTTGTCATCGTGAATTGCATTCTACTCTCCTTAGATATGACGTTGATGAAAGGCATGTGTTGCATTCTAGACAGCGCAGTTTAATTTGTATAATTGTATGTTTTGATATTGTTGATAAATTTAACTTATCATAATATGATGTACTTACTATAGTTAAAACAAGTGAACTATTCATGACATTGATAGAGCTGAAGTTTGTAGTAGCCGTGGCACAAGAGCTTAATTTTCGTCGCGCTGCCGAAAAATGCTTTGTCACGCAGCCAGCCCTAAGTCTAGGCATAAAAAAACTAGAAGAAGAGCTAAATGTGTCTATTTTTGAGCGTAGTCGCTCCGAGGTAACGCCTACAGTAGTCGGCACAAAAATTATTGAACAGGCCAATATTGTTCTGGAGCAAGCCGCTCGATTAAAAGAAATGGCAAAGCTGGGCACAAATCCGTTACATGGCTTATTTAAACTTGGGATGATTCACTCTGTTGGCCCTTATTTACTGCCAGAAATTATTCCCATATTGCGTCACTCTGCACCTGAAATGCCGCTAGAAGTAGAAGAGAATTTAACGGCAAACTTGGAAACGCAGTTGAGAAACGGCGTGATTGACGCTGCGATTATCGCGTTGCCATTTAATGTACCAGGCATACATGTGGAAAACTTATACGATGAAGCATTCAAGGTCGTAGTGCCGTTGGAGCATCACTGGGCTAGCCGCACTGAGATTGACCCTGCAGAGTTGTCCGATGAGAAGGTGCTCCTGCTCAATAGTGGGCACTGCTTTAGTAATCAAGTGACACAGGCATGCCCAGAACTATCACGTAAAGGTGAAGTATTACAAGGTAACTCATTAGAAACCATCCGCAACATGGTTGCTTCAAATTTAGGCATCACCGTGCTACCTGCCTCTGCAACAGTGCAACGCTATCAAAACCCGCTGGTGAAAGTAGTGCCCTTTATTCAGCCAGCACCTACCCGCAGAATTGCCATTGCGTGGCGCAAAAGTTTTGTCAGAACAGCGGCAATTGAAAAATTAATAGAAGCGATTACAGAAGCGAATCAACGTATTCAATAATGTATGGTGTTTAGGTTAGTGTTTTTGATGTAGATGCGTTTTAACTAATCAAGCGTAATAGGCAATAAAAAAGCGCCAGAGGCGCTTTTTTAACAACTCGTTAGTACAGATTGAATATTAACGGTTGCAAACGTACATTGTTACTTCAAAGCCAAAACGCATTTCTGTAGCTGCTGGTGTTGTCCACATAATATTTCTCCTAAGTGAGTTGTTATACAAATAATTTATGTATTCATAATACATGGTGGATTGATTAGTGACGTGTGCTAAATGCGTAAATGACGCTCATGATTTCCATGAGAAAATATGCACCTTACAGGATGCTAGGTAAAGCGAATAAGCTGACTAGGTATGCCGCATACCGATGCTGAACTGATTATGGGTAGTTAAGTGATACACGGTAACCCGCAACTGCGATATCTGTTGTATTCAGATGTAACTTAATCCGCATTTCATCTTTCGCGGCAATACCGTGAGAGTCGACTGCCTGATTTTGCAAATATTCACTCGCTTGAAAGGTACGTCTGAGCACTGGTTCATCCTCAGTGTTGGTGAGTGTCAGTTCAATGTTGGGATAAGCTTGCGCGTAATTTGCGTGGTTAATCAGGGTGCTAGAGAATACCAATACGTTTTGATAGGTCAGATGCTCTTGCATATCAGAATCGTCAATAGTGAGTAAGTTGATGTTTTTAGGTAGCGGTACGCTGCATTTGAGGTGTTGGCAAATCTGCGTAAATAATGGTTTTGTCCGTGGATACAGCGCTGCTATCTCGGTACGCATAAAATAAACCGACTGCGCTAACAATAGCATCATCAATAGCACACACACGATGAATACTGGCCAGCTAAAAGGCTTACGTCGCCACCCTTTTTCTAGTGGTTCGTCTACCGTTAAATCGTTTAAAAAACTGGGTGTTTGATACTGACCTTGCGCTGAGTCTGCCTGCGCTACGGCAGTAGGTAATGCAGGGGAAGTGGGTGCCAACACACCAGTGTCTTCATTAAATTGATCTTGAAGATGTGAAGGCGCGGTGAGTTCAATGTGTTCGGCAGCTTCAGTTTGTGTATCGGCATTGAGTGAAATCTCGCTCAGTACAGCCTCGACTTTAGTGGGCGCTATTTTTTTTGCACGCGTCTGCTTGATTAAATAGGTTTTAGCATTGAATACATGCTGACAAGTGCCACAACGTACCTGACCTTCAAACGCTTTGAGCTGCTCTTTTTTAACAACGAACTGTGTATTACACTCTGGGCAAGAGGTGACGAGAGGCATGTTATTTTTTGGTTCCAGTCAGTAATACCCAACCATCTTTAATGACGGGAGGGTGTACATCAAACCACTCACTGTATTGTTCGGTAAGGGCTTCTTTCTGCGTTTCTAGAATACCAGATAACGCGATTTTACCGCCAGATTTACAAGATTTAGCTATCACGGGCGCTAATACCATCAGTGCACTAGATAAGATATTGGCAACCACAATGTCGTAAGCTTCATGTAAGTAGGCATTGGAATCATAAAATGCAATGTCCACTTGATTGTTTTGCGCGTTGTAATTGCTTGCAATGACCGCTTGTGGATCAATGTCTACACCAGTCACTTCAGATGCGCCCAATTTTTTAGCAGCAATCGCCAGAATGCCAGAGCCACAGCCATAATCCAATACTTTTTGTAAGTGACTTTGTTGGGTTAACCATTCTAAACAAAGGTGCGTGGTGGGGTGGCTACCCGTACCAAAAGCTAAGCCTGGATCTAACACGATGTTAATTGCATCTTGCTCAGGCGCTTCGTGCCAAGTGGGCACAATCCACAATTTGGGCGTAATTGGGATAGGCTCAAACTGCGCTTGCGTTAAGCGCACCCAATCTTGTTCTTCTATGATTTCGGTACTGTAACTAAAGCCTTGCATGCTCGTTGCCTGCTCTAGCTCACCCAGCAATTGCAAGATATCCGCATTTGACTCCAGCATGGCAGTGACGATATTTTGATGCCAAATGCCTGGTGGTGGATCACCCGGTTCACCAAAAATAGCTTGTTCGGCTAGCGTTTCGGCATTGGCGTCCTCAATGCTGACAGACAGCGCACCTAGGTCCATCAATGCGTCGCTTAGCGCGTCTGCATTCGCATCATTTGCCTGAATTTTAAGTAGTAGCCAACTCAAGATTTACTTACTAGGAATACCTAATTTTTGTTCAAGGTAATGAATACTGGTACCACCTAGGTGGAACGCAGCATCTGCCATTAAATCTGCATGTAATGGGATGTTGGTTTTAATACCTTCTACATACATTTCAGACAAAGCAATGCGCATACGGGCAATGGCTTGTTCGCGTGTTGCACCATAGGTAATCAATTTGCCTATCATGGAGTCATAATGAGGCGGTACGACATAGCCGCCATACGCATGCGTATCTATGCGAACGCCAGGTCCGCCTGGCATATGAAAGCGGTTAATCGTGCCTGGCGATGGAATGAAGTTATATGGATCTTCTGCATTAATACGGCACTCAATAGCGTGTCCGCGCAATTCCACGTCTCTTTGGCGGAATTGCAATTTCTCACCAGCAGCAATAAAGATTTGCTGCTGCACCAAGTCAATGCCAGTGATCATTTCAGTCACCGTATGTTCCACTTGCAAACGTGTATTCATTTCAATGAAGTAGAATTCACCGTTCTCATACAAGAATTCAAAAGTACCTGCACCGCGATATTTAATTTTTCGGCAAGCTTCTGCACAACGTTCGCCGATTTTGTCACGCAATTTTGGATTGAGTAAAGGTGCAGGCGCTTCTTCGATAATCTTTTGATGGCGTCGTTGCATAGAGCAATCACGGTCACCTAAGAAAACCGCATTACCGTGCTGGTCTGCCAAAATTTGAATTTCAATATGGCGTGGATTCTCAAGAAACTTTTCCATGTACACCACAGGGTTGCCAAACGCAGCTTGCGCTTCAGCCTTGGTCATGGTGACTGCATTAATTAACGCAGCCTCAGTGTGTACCACACGCATTCCGCGTCCACCACCACCACCCGCTGCTTTGATAATGACCGGATAACCAATTTTCTTGGCCGTTTTGATGATTTCTACGGGGTCATCTGGCAAGGCGCCTTCTGAACCAGGTACACACGGCACGCCTGCTTTACGCATCGCATCTTTAGCGGATACTTTGTCGCCCATGAGCCGAATAGTTTCTGCACGCGGGCCAATAAATACAAAACCACTTTGCTCTACACGCTCAGCAAAGTCCGCATTTTCAGACAAAAAGCCGTAACCTGGATGAATCGCTTGGGCATCGGTGACTTCAGCTGCGCTGATCACTGCTGGCACACTTAAGTAACTTAAATTAGAAGGCGCTGGGCCTATGCACACTGACTCATCAGCCAGCTTAACGTATTTCGCATCTTTATCTGCTTCAGAATGCACAGCAACCGTGCGTATGCCAAGTTCACGACAAGCACGCTGTACACGCAGTGCAATTTCACCGCGATTAGCGATCAGTATTTTCTCAAACATGATGCATTACCCAATCAGGAATAGAGGTTCGCCATATTCAACCGGCTGGCCATTTTCAACAAAGATTTTCTTCACGACACCAGCATATTCGCTTTCAATCTCATTGAGCAGTTTCATCGCTTCGATAATGCAGACGGTATCGCCAGCAGAAATGCTAGAACCGACATCAACGAATGATTTCGCATCAGGTGATGAAGCACGGTAGAAAGTGCCTACCATGGGCGATTTAATGATTTGTCCTTCTTCTACCGCTGGAGCAACTGGCGCTGCTGTGGCGCTGGCAGCTGGTGCTGCCGAAGCATGCTGCTGTGGCGCAGACACATAATGTGTCATAGGCGCAGAGCTATGCATTAAAGCACGGCTAATGCGTACCTTTTCTTCACCTTCTGTCAGTTCTAGTTCTGAAATGCCTGATTCCTCGACTAGATCAATCAATTTTTTGAGTTTGCGTAAATCCATATAGACCTCGGTATTAACTGAATATATTTATAATAATGTTATGGTTTGGTAATGTAGCGGTAAGCTGCAAAATAGCCTTCTGCACCTAATCCGCTGATAACGCCTACGGCAATATCGCTAAAGTAGGAATGATGTCTAAACTGTTCCCGCGCATACACGTTTGATAGGTGTACCTCAATAAACGGAATGTTCACTGCGGAAATGGCGTCGCGAATCGCGACAGAAGTATGGGTAAAAGCCGCTGGATTAATGATGATGTAATCGACACGATTGACCATCAATGATTGAATCTTACTGACAATTTCTGCTTCTGAGTTGCTTTGAAAAGATTCAAGATGGTGGCCATCTTTTTTGGCCATGTTCACTAAAATTGTATCAATATCTACTAAAGTGAGTGTGCCATAGTGTGCCGGTTCACGGGTGCCCAGCATGTTTAAATTGGGCCCATGCACCACTAAAATAGATTTAGCGGACATTCCAAGCTTCCAAATAACAATTTAGACGAATTTGCATAGGAGCGAGTTTGCCGAAGTTATACATTTTTGTCCAGCAAAATCACTGAATATCAGCGAAGATATGACTTAATTAATGCTTAAATCATTGTTTGTAAAGGGGTAGTTCTACAAGATGGGAGTGAGCGATTTTTCTAATAATGCTTTAGAAATTCGGCCAAAGAATGTTTTGTGTATAGTGCCATCCGCTTTGATAATGACGGTATAAGGTAATACGCCTTTGTTATTGCCAAGGTTGGTCGCGATTTCCATCCCTGCCATGTCTGCGGCAAATAGCGGGTAGCTCACTTTGGTTTCTTTTGAAAACTCGCTGATTGCGCTCACTTCGTCTATCGCTACACCCAATACCACTACGTTTTGATTAGCATAACTTTCATGTAGTGCTGATAGCTCAGGCATTTCTTCGCGGCATGGTTCGCACCAAGTAGCCCAAAAATTCAAGACTACAGTTTTGCCTTGGTATTCACTCAGCGGCTTGTTTTCGCCAAGTTCATTTGGAAAGCTGGCTGCAAACAATGGTGCGGTAGATTGCTGCGCACCGTCCTCCACTTGCGTATTTAAAAAGAAATAACGTATGGCAAACCCAATGCTGACGATGAGCACAAGGTAGATTAGTGGTGTTTTCAATTTTGCAAACATATTAAGGATGTACCTGATTGAGGATGGCTAAAAATGCATCGGCATTTTTATAGCCGACCACTTTGGGTGGCGTTTCTTTGCCATCCCGATTGAAAAATAAAATCCCTGGTGGACCAAATAATTCAAAGCGTTTTAACAGCGCAGCGTCATCGGCATTATTGGCAGTCACATCCGCTTGCAGTAATACAGTTTGTTTTAATTTGGCTTGTACGCGTGGATCGGTGAATACAAATTGTTCATACTCTTTGCAAGACACGCACCAATCTGCATAAAAATCAAACATGACATATTGGCCTTTGGCAGACTGTATGGCTTGATCTAGCTCTGCTACAGAACGTACGCGTTTGAAATTTAGAACATGCGCATTGGTGGAAGCATTGCTGCCAGCTAAGACACCACTTAATGGTTGTAATGGAGACTTGGCACCAGATAGAGCGCCGATGAGCAAAGCGATGCCGGTAATCAGCATCATGATGGCAATCCCCTTCCAAAAGCGCATCACGGGCTTTGCCTCAGCGGGCAGATGGTCTAGCGCATGCATAAATATGGCAGGCACAATGAATAATGTGGCCCATAATGCCAATTGCAGACTCATAGGAATGATAGGGCTAATCAGCCAAATGGCAACGCCAATCATGAGCACACCAAACAATTGCCGCACGGCATTCATCCACGCACCCACTCTTGGCAATAATGTGCCAGCCGATGCACCTATCAGCAACAATGGAAAACCCATACCGAGCGAAAGAGAAAATAATGCAACACCGCCTAGCACCACATCGTGTGTTTTACTGATGTAAAGCAGGGCACCCGCTAAAGGCGCGGCAACGCAAGGGCTGATAATGAGTGCAGATAGCACGCCCATTAAAAAATCACCAAAAAACTGCCCACCTTTGATACGGTTACTTACATTAAAAATACTATTTTCTAAATGGCTAGGGAGTTTTAATTCGTAAAAGCCAAACATGGAAAGTGCAAGCAACACAAAAATCAATGCACCAAAACCCAGAGCCCAAGGCGTTTGTAGGGCGCTGCTCAATAATTGCCCAGACAAGCCGGCCGCGACGCCTAATAATGTGTAGGTAAGGCACATGCCCATGGTGTAAGCGAGAGACAAGTTAAAAGCATGTAGACGCGTCACATGCGCATTTTTACCAATAATCATGCTGGATAAAATAGGAATCATCGGGAACACGCATGGTGTAAAAGCTAATAACAAACCAGCGCCGAAGAAGCCTAGGATGATCAACCACCAACGTCCACTCTTGAGTAGATTAGACGCGTGGCCATCATCACTCTCGGTTGTGACGCTTTGTACTGGGCTCGTGGTCGACGCAGAGGCAACAGCGCTCGCCGTACCGAAAGTAAATGTTTTGGTTTGGGGCGCATAGCATAAGCCTTTTTCACTACAGCCTTGATATGTTGCTTTGATTATTATGTTTTCGGTGCTGGATACGCCTAACTTGGCCGAAAAGTCATGGTGGTAGACTTCCTGCTGTCCAAAATTGGGGTCATCTTTGGGTTCGCCTGCAGGTAAATCAACATTCGAAATAGCCGCCTCAGCAGGCGATTGCACTGCAAATTTGATGCGGTCTTTATATAAATAATAACCAGGCTCTACTTTAAAGTCTGCGCGTAAAGTCTGGGCATCAGTCGGTGTTACATTCAGCTGAAATGCCACATCTGGCGATAAGAAATCATCTTCTGAAGCCTCATCTACAAACATGTTTTTGAGCGGATTACTGGAGACCTCGGCAACAGTGATACTTGCCGATGACAGCAAAGTCCAAAAACTAAATGTGATGAGTAACAGTCTTAACATGGCGATTCCAAAGCGTTATTTTAGTGCGGTATTTGCGCATTTACCCATTGTAAATATGCAGGCAAACCACCATCTACATTGAGACAAAGAATGTCAGGAAGTTCGTACGGGTGATGTTTTAAAATACATGCCTCGACTTCCGCATACTTTTGACGAATTGTTTTAATGGTCACTGGCCATTCGGTCGTATGTTCAACCACGTTGTTCCACGCGTAGACCGACTGACAAGGGCTTTGAATGTTAACACACGCTGCTAATTGATGTTGAATGAGCATCTCTGCAATATTATTTGCGCACGTTTCGTCAGGCACATGGGTCAACACGATTATAATTTCGGCATTATCCATGGTGTGCGTGTAGCGGTCTCCAAATTTAAGGATTAATCATGCGTTTAGTTATTGCGCTTATTTTACTAGCTTTTCCAATTGCAGAAATAGTGCTGTTGATTCAACTTGCCGATCAATATGGTTGGTGGTTATTGCTTTATTTAGTCGTGATTGGCTTTCTAGGCTTACAGCTGATTCGTGGTGAAAAGGTATTAATGGCACCAAGAATGATGCAAAGTATGATGGGTGGTAATCCTGTCAAAGCTTTGTTGGGTACAGCACGCAACATGGTGGCCGGCGTGCTGTTGCTCATCCCAGGTGTGATTAGCGATGTCATCGCGGTAGTGTTATTGTTGATTCCTATTGAGCAAACCAAGCCCAACCCACAAGGCGATGTAAGCGGAAAAGGGTTTGGCAAGACTAAATATCAGCAATCCGCCAATGATGATGTCATTGAAGGCGAATTTACCCATATTAAAGAAGATCTGGAAAAGAAATAATGAGCTCAGTTAACCATCCAAGTGTGACCATCCAAAATAGTGGCCACCAATTTCAGGTACGCCCAAGCCAAACCGTGTTAGAAGCCGCCATTGAGGCGGGAATCAACTTGCCGTATGGATGTAGAAATGGCGCTTGTGGCGCCTGTAAAGGCAAAGTGCTGTCGGGCAAAGTGATGCATGACGATTACCAAGGCAGCGCCATGACCGATGCTGAGTTGGACGCTGGTCAAGCGTTGTTTTGTTGCGCGAGACCACTGGAAGACTTGGTGATTGAATGCCGAGAACTCGCTGGAATCAACGGCATCAAGCCTAGAATTTTGCCAGTGCGTGTGCAAAAAAAGGAACAACTGTCGGGCGATGTCATGGTGCTGTTTTTGCAACTTCCAGCCTCTGAGCGGTTGCAGTTTGTGGCAGGGCAATATCTGGAATTTATTCTTAAAGATGGCAAACGCAGAGCATTCTCTATCGCCAATGCACCCCATGATGATGCCTTAATTGAGCTGCATTTACGTTTAATCGCGGGTGGTCAGTTTACCCAGTATGTATTTGAAGAAATGCCCGAAAAAGCCATATTGCGAATCGAAGCCCCGCTTGGCACATTCTATTTGCGTGAAGAGTCTAGCAAACCCATCGTGTTTGTAGCGGGCGGCACAGGCTTTGCCCCAATCAAAGGCATCATAGAACATATGATTCATTTGGGTATGCAGCGTGAAGTGGTGCTGTATCGCGGCGGTCGCGTACAAGATGATTTATATATGGAAGAACTGTGTCAACGCTGGGCAGAGTTCTTGCCAAACTTTAGCTATATCCCTGTGTTATCAGAGGAGCCGACGGGCAGTGATTGGCAAGGCAGGACTGGTTTAGTGCATGAGGCTGTACTGGCGGATTATCCAGATTTAAGTGCACACCAAGCGTATGTCTGTGGCGCCCCAGGCATGGTGGAAATTGCGCATAAAACCTTTGTAGCGCAAGGATTGAACGCCGACGAGTTTTTCAGTGATGCATTTACGTTTGCGCCTAAGTAAGCTGACAATTTGCTTATTTATCTGCACTAATGGGCGCGCAATAAGGTGTTGAGCATTGCCTCATCGCCAGGGGCATCAGCAATCAGCACTTTTAAACCCAGTTGAATTGGTTGTTCTGCAATTCTTGCGTGATTCACACAGATTGTGACGTCTTTTAACCATGCCGCATCGATTGCTAAATCCAAAAAATAGCGCATGGCCTCTGAACTGGTCACGACGATAGCCTGTAATTGATGATTTGACCAAGCGGTGGTGAGTGCCTCTACATTTTGTTGTGGGTTGATGCGTTGGTAGCATTCTGCAAAGGTGACATCTGCACCGCGTGATTGTAATGTTTCAGCTAACACCTCACGCCCACCTACCCCACGTACAATCATCACTTTTTTGCCTTGCATATCCTGCATGGATGGCAATGAAAGTAAAGACTCACTATCAAACCTGCCTTCTGGAATAGTCACTTTTTTGATGCCAAAATTCTGTAATTCATTGGCAGTGACTGGACCAATTGCGGCAAACTGTAAGGTGTTTGGTAGCTTTTGCTTTAACAGGAACGGCATGCCGTGTTGTACAGCGTTACTGCTGATAAATATCACCCAGTCAAAACAGGCAATATTGGCAATGGTGGCTTCAAATTCGCTGTAGTCATCGAGCGGGACAATTGCTATCAGCGGAAATAAAATGACATGTCCACCTGCCGCTTCAATACAGGAGGCGAGCTTTTTAGCTTGGTCGCTGGGGCGTGTAATGGCAACACTCACACCTGCGAGCGGCAGAGCAGTCATATTATTTGATGTGATCCAGTGCCGATAAAATCTTATCTGCACCCATGCTGACTAATTTGGCTGCCAGCGCTTTGCCTACTGCCTCTGCGTTGGTGACGTCACCAGCGATATGTTCTCGCAACATTTGCTGACCATCCACACTGGCGACAAAGCCTGTCATATGAATTTGGTCACCTTGGCGCGTGGCATAGGCGCCCAGCGGCACCGTACAACTGCCAGCTAAAGCACGGCTAAAACCACGCTCCGCTTCTACACACAGTTGAGAATCTAAATGGTTAAGTGGTGCCAAAATATCCACCAAATCAGCACGGTTTGCATTAATTTCAATGCCCAATGCACCTTGTCCTACAGCTGGGATGCTGTCTTGTGGGTTAATAAATCCACGAATACGATGACCTAGTGCCAAGCGAATTAAACCAGCAGCAGCCAAGATAATGGCTGCATATTGGCCTTCGTCTAGTTTGCGTAAGCGCGTTTGCACGTTACCACGCAACGACTCAATCTTAAGATGCGGGAATCTAGCCTGAATCTGACTTTGCCGACGCAAACTAGAAGTGCCCACAATGCTTCCCTCAGGTAAATCCTCAAGCGCATTAAAGTGGTTAGACACAAACGCATCACGTGGATCTTCACGTTCACCAGTCGCTACCAGCGCAAATCCCTCTGGTAAGTTCATGGGCACATCTTTCATGCTATGCACTGCTAAATCTGCACTGCCATTTTCCAGTGCGGTTTCAAGCTCTTTCACAAACAAACCTTTGCCGCCTATACGTGCCAGTGGCGAGTCCAATATTTGGTCGCCCGTGGTGGTCATGCCTAAAATTTGTACATCGCATTGCGGATATAGTGCTTGTAGTTTGGCCTGAATGTGTTTGGCTTGCCACATTGCAAGTGCGCTTTCACGCGAGGCAATGACGAGTTTTTGCGGTGCATTTTTCATGGGTTAAATTTTATCACATGCGCAATTGAATCAACATTTTGAAATCATTCTCAGATATGGAGTAAATCCTATTTCTCAGTTATTATCCAGTGTCCTAGTCTGTTATCAATTGGCTTTGTTCAGCAACTATCGGAGGTATCTATGCAATATCAAATCGATATTTTTCTCGAATCTCTCAATCAATTTTGGCTACAACTGGTGAACTTTGTGCCACGTTTGTTGGCGGTATTGGTGATTCTATTTTTCGGGTGGATTATCGCCAAGTTGGTGAGAACTGGGGTAAAGCGTTTGTTGGAGTTGATGCAGTTCGATCAATTTGCGCGTAAGTCTGGCTTAGAAGCGTTTATGAACAGTGGTAATGTGCACGTCACACTCAGCGGCATCATCAGCCAAGTGGTGTATTGGTTGGTGATTTTATTGTTTGTGATTACGGGCGCAAACGCACTGGAGTTAAGTGCTGTGGCTGGTTTACTACAGCAATTGGCCGTGTATTTGCCGCATATTATTGTGGCGATTCTGATTTTGGTGTTTGGTACTTTATTAGCGCGATTCATGAACCGTATCGTATTCGCTTGGCTACACAGTATTAAGTTTCCACAAGCGTTAGCGGTGAGCACTTCCACCGAATATGGGATTCAAATTTTGGCAGTGTTTGTGGCCTTAGAGCAATTGGGTATTGGCATGCAGCTTATTTACTCATTATTTGTGATTGTATTTGGCGCAGTGTTCTTAGCGCTAGCCATTGCATTTGGTTTGGGTGGCAAAGATTGGGCTGCCAAAGTAATTGCTGACATGCAGGATAAGAAAGACAGATATTAAGAAGACTTAAATGGTTTTAATGAGGTGTTGCTGACGTCGACTCACGCCGATGGTTTCAGGCACACATCTTAAAATGGCTACCCATTGCTGCTCAGTTTGCGCTTCATCATTGAGAATGGTGCGCTTTTCAAAACCAGTGATAAAGGATTTGGCGACCAAACAATTGCGATGCAGTCTAAGCAATCGGTCGCCAAATTCCACCTCTAATTGTGTCAAAGAATCTTCCACCAAAAACTCACGCTCTGCTGTGCGCACGGTGACATATTTTTGTTCAGCACGAAAATAAATCACGTCATTCAGCGGCACCAGTATCACGCGTCCACGCTCGTGAATACTTAAATGCGTACGCGCCGTTTGCAGTGGTTTAAGTGCTTCGATTTGCGCTGGTAATAAGGCGCGGACTTTACAGAGCGCGGTCTCCAAACGCTCTTGGCGTATTGGTTTGAGCAGATAATCAATGGCGTTTAATTCAAAGGCTTTAATTGCGTAAGCATCGTATGCCGTGGTGAAAATGAGTTTAGGTGGCATTGTCATGCGTTGTAAGTGCTGGGCCGCTTCAATTCCATCCATCAATGGCATGCGGATATCTAAAAGAATAAGGTCTGGCGCATGCAGTTCAGCTTGTTCTATTGCCTCTTTGCCATTTTGCGCTTCGGCCACCACCTTCACATTGGCAATGTCACTGATTAAATCACGCAGGCGATTTCGCGCGGGTGTTTCATCATCGGCAATCAATATGTTCAGTATGGTCATAGTTTTACTGGCGGGGGATACGAATTTTCACTGAGTATTGATGATTGCTTGCTTCCGATTTCAGAGACGCCTCTAAATCAAAGTGCAACAGTAATCGTTCTTTAATGTTTTTAAGCGCCATTTTATTGCCGTTGTGGCGTTCCTTGTCAGCGCTAAATGGGTTACTAATGGTGATTTCTAAATCTTCATGTTTGCGCATGATGTGAATAGTAATCTCTCCACCATTAGGCAAGGGCTCAATGCCATGATAGACCGCATTTTCCAACAAAGGCTGCAGAATCAGCGGCGGTATCATGGCATCTGGTGGCATTTGTTCAATGTGCCAATTCACTTTTAAGCGTTCTTCTAAGCGTAATTTCTCTAGTGCTAAATATTGACGACACAGAGCGATTTCTTGTGCCAACGGCACTAGCTCGCGATTGTCTGCCATCAACACACGAAACAAATCTGCCATATCTTCTAGCGCAGATTCTGCACGTTTGGGCTGGCTACGTATCAGTGATAACACAGCATTAATGCTGTTAAACAAAAAGTGTGGGCGAATACGTGCTTGCAAGGCTTGTAAGCGTGCTTCAGCAATGGCAGGGGAGTAGGCGCGCTGCTGTAAGTTAAAGTAATACAGCACAATGGCAGTGACCATGCCCGCCAGCAAACATGCGCGTGCCACATTGGGTAAAAATTCTGGTGCAAAATAGGGTCTGAGCGCTACAAATGCAAGATAAGTAATACCAACTTCTAGCACTACAATTAAGAGTAAACTCAGCTGATAATCCAAGCGATTAAGCCATGGATAAAGTCCATATAGGCATACTAAGCTCAATATCAAAATAGGTTGTACGGCAGTGGAAAGTTCTGTGAATTGGCTAAAAAACTGGGTGAATTGTTGGCTATGTAAAATGGCCGTCATCACCGCAAAAAGATTCACGATGAGGATGATGCGTAAGTGAATACCAAAATTGTGTAAATTTGGCAGGCGGCTATTTTTGCGCACGGCTTATAGTTAGTTATAATGATGCGATAAGTATATTATTATTAAAGAAAATTTTCATAAAAACTCTTTATTCTGCGCAAATAGATAGCTGACATTTAGAGATATTAGCAAAAACATAAGGGATAGAAGTGCAGTCATCAGACGATAAACATACATCATCGCTCAATCAAAAGGCGGAGGCTTGGTCTGGCCGTTTTAACGAACCAGTGGCCGAACTGGTCAAGCGCTATACGGCTTCTGTCGATTTTGATAAACGACTGGCAGCTTTTGATATTCAAGGTTCTGTCGCGCATGCACGCATGTTGGGTGCACAAGGCATTATCAAGCTGCAAGACGTGGCTGCAATTGAGCAAGGGTTAGGCGAAATTCTAAAAGAAATTGAGGCAGGCACATTTGAATGGCTACTCGATTTAGAAGATGTGCACCTGAATATTGAAAAACGGCTGACTGATAAGATTGGGGATGCAGGTAAGCGCTTACACACGGGCAGAAGTAGAAACGACCAAGTGGCTACAGATGTGCGCTTGTGGTTGCGAGCAACTGTGGATGATGTATTAGCCGGGATTAAAGCATTGCAATTATCACTATTGGATCTTGCAGAACAGCACGCTGAGACCATCATGCCTGGGTTTACCCACTTGCAAGTGGCGCAGCCAGTGACGTTTGGTCATCACTTAATGGCGTATTTTGAAATGTTAAAGCGCGATGCGGAGCGTTTTGCCGATGCACGTAAGCGCATCAACCGTCTACCTTTGGGTGCAGCAGCATTGGCTGGTACTAGCTATCCAATTGACCGCGAGATGGTGGCAAAATCACTAGGCTTTGATGGCGTATGCGCCAATTCTTTAGATGCTGTATCTGATCGGGATTTTGCGATTGAATTCAGTGCAGCGGCTTCTGTGCTAATGATGCATTTATCACGCTTTTCAGAAGAGTTGATTTTATGGAGCTCACCAAGATTTGCCTTTATTGATATTGCAGACCGGTTTTGTACGGGCTCGTCCATTATGCCGCAGAAAAAAAATCCAGATGTCCCAGAGTTGGTGCGTGGTAAAACCGGCAGAGTGTATGGACATTTAATGGGTTTGCTTACGCTCATGAAGGGGCAGCCACTGGCGTACAACAAAGACAACCAAGAAGATAAAGAGCCATTATTTGATGTGGCGGATACCTTGTTGGTGACCTTGCAAATCTATGCGGACATGATGCGTGGCATACGTGTGAACGCAGACAATATGCGCCAAGCAGCCTTAGAAGGCTTTGCCACCGCCACTGATTTGGCGGACTATTTGGTGAAAAAAGGCATGCCGTTTAGAGACGCACATGAAGTGGTCGCGCTGGCGGTAAAACACGGTGTGATGACACAAAAAGATTTAGCGGAAATGTCGCTAACAGAATTACAAACATTTAGCCAAATGATTTCAGACGATGTATATTCTGTTTTAACGTTGGAAGGTTCCGTGGCAAGCCGCAATCATGTAGGGGGCACTGCACCCGCACAAGTGCGTAAAGCCATACAACAAGCAAGGGCAGCTTTCACATAAAAAAGATAGGCTTGAGAACAAGGGAATGGGCAGCATTACACTGGCTCGTGTTGTGCTGTACCTATTCTTTTGCCTATGCAACCGCTGACTTACCTATCGACACAGCACTGCGCAGTTCAAGCACTGCGCTTGAATCGCAGGCTGCAGTAGACACATACGCCACATTGCCAGACTCGGAACCTTTGCCAGAGCAAGACCAAGCGCACCTCTTGCTGAAAGAT